>Ga0208407_1000136_pt1 | contig 33342 bp, 36 predicted proteins | sample ETNtaG_9_FD_185775 | JGI IMG/M metagenome (GOLD analysis project Ga0208407, IMG submission 185775) | Marine microbial and viral communities from oxygen minimum zone, Eastern Pacific Ocean - ETNP201406SV69 (SPAdes) (version 2) | ecosystem: Environmental > Aquatic > Marine > Oceanic ...
TTTCTTGTTATGCCATTTCATCTTATCAAATACTTTCATTCTCATATGTTGTTTTACTATCCAATAAATATCAAGAACATTGCCTCCCATAGATTTTATCCACTTGGCATATTTCTTAACGAGTTTTGCTGATACATGCTCGTGTCCGTAATGTGTCCAAAACCCTTTCTTTGGATGTAGTTTTGCAGTTGAGTCTTTACCTATATCGTGAAATAGAGCGGCAAGTGCAAAATCTATATCACCAGTTTTAAGTGCTCTGTTAGTAACGGCAATCGTGTGTTTTAACACATTACCTTCTGGATGAGCATCTCTCCGCTGGTCGTAATTTTTGAGATTGTAAACTCTTTTCTTTAAATCACTTGGTAGTGCATTATAAATGTCTTTGAATTTCTTCGGTTTTTTTCTCATTGCTATTTCGTTCATTTTAAGTTTCTTTCTCAACTTTTCAATTTCCCTTTGAACTTTCTTTTGGGCTGAACTTCCTGGCATCATTTTCATTGCCATTGTATAAAGTTTATACAACTTTGCCTTATCACTATTTTCATTTAAGAATTTATCTTTTTCCTTGTTTTGTATTGCTTTACCAATATCCTTCCCCTTTAAATCACCCGAAACATCACTACCTCTTACCGATAGTTTAAATCTAACTAACTTTTTAAAATCTTTTCCAATGTACTTACCCCATTTAAGAATTTGACCTTTACTCAATTTAGTCTTTTCTTGAAACTTCTTAATCATAAAGATATTCTCAGGTTTAAAATTCTGTAAAGAATTCAAAAACTGAATATCGACAATTTCTTGATTAGGATAGGCTAAACCATTCAATTTCCGTAATGAATTTACATCATTTTTTCGTAAAATCCAAGATAAAAATAAAATATAATCGTTTTCATTTATGTACGGAACTTTAACTTGAAATCCAGGTAATATCTGTTTTGTAAATCCTAATGAATCAGCAAGTTGTAAATACTTTTTAGTTGATTTTGCCTTTTTGATTGACTTGACAAATTCATCTCGTATCCTTTCTGTACTTACACCTTTAAGACTTGGATTTTGTCTTAAAGCCTTTTCTGTTTCTTTCCCTAACTTACCACCAAGTGCCCCCTGAAATCTTAATGCTCTCATCTTTCTTAACGGATCTTCATCAAATCTTTCGACAGCATTTCCAACCGTTCTGATTTTTTTCTTTTTCAAATCTGCTATTCCACCAACCAAGTCTACAATCTCTCCCCTATCCATATCGTAGAACAACGCATTTATGGTCAAATCTCTCCGTTTAACATCACCTTCGATGTCGGTATAATCAACTGAACTTGGGCGTCTCCCTTTACCAATATCCTTTCTGAATGTTGCTATTTCGTGTCCAGCCACTATCACGACACCGAATTGTTTTCCAACCTCTACGGTTTTCAATCCACCTTTTTTTGCTATTGCCAATACCTCGTCAGGTTTAGCGTCGGTGGCTAAATCAAAATCTTTTGGATTCTTTCCTAATATCGCATCCCTAACTGCTCCACCAACTACGAAAAGTTTTTTCTTGTTTTTCTTAAAAAGTTTGTGTATATTCCTTATGTCAGAGGGGATGTTGAGCCTAAATTTAGAATACTCATTCAACGGAATTAAATTAGAAAGATAAATCATTACCACTTCCAACCTAACATTGTTTTAGTTCTTTTATAATTGTCTGCTGCTTCTTTCATTCCAAACTCTTTATCTATCTTTGGATTCCAAGTATCTTTAAAAAATCTCATTGGCATTCCCTTGAAAGCATATTTACTTGAACCAGCCACCATTGTTTGCCAATCTTTTACTATCTTCCTTTTATCTACTATCCAAACATGCTTATATCTTTTACCATTAGAAATCCACTCATTCTGAACTGAACCAAATACAACTTTTGCCTTTTTATCTTTTTGGTTAGTCATATAATATTTCCAAGCCCACGAAACACATTCACCACAGGCGATAACTTTTTCTGATATTAGTTGTCTTAGTTTAATCATCTGAAATGGTTATCTCACCTTCTCGTTCTTTATACCACTTACGGAATTGTGATGGTGTTCCAATTGTTATTTTATTTTCAGGTACAAACTTAAATAATTCTTTTTTATGAGATTCCACATCTTTATCAATAGATGATATTCGTGTATCGTTTTGGAAGTAATAATCATCCCAAACTCTTTTCAATACAAAACAATCCTTAACTTTAACATTGTAGATTAATATTTCGTTCCACCACGCTGATGATTTTTTTGATGGGTGTGTAATACTTTTCTTAACATCATCCTTATGTTTTTTTAATAATTTATTCGTAATGTCTATGTATTTTTTAATATGTTTAGCCACAATAGGACCTAATTCTTTTTTGACTTTATTCATTACTTCAGTATATCGTAAATCCTCATTTTCAGGATCATTTTCAACTTTTTCTGCAACTTTATATTCTATATCTCTCCACTCATCATAATTTGGCATCTTGGCCTTTTTTAAGGCAGTTTTTAAAATCATATGGTCACCATCAAATATGTGATGTCCCATTACCCACCTACGACCAGTTTTGTCTGGTACACTATCAAAATCCATATACTTTCGTGCTAACAATAAACCCTCAACATGGAATATCACACCACCACTATCGGTTTGAACACCACGACCTTTTGCTAATCCTGATGATTTGTTTGCCTTTGTGAATGTTGAGATTGATTTTTTCTTACCCAATATATCTCGCATGGTTTTTATATGATAAGGACCCGTAACATGGAAGGCATTAATAGGTATCTTACCAATTACTTGTTCCATCGTCTTTGGATATATTGGAACATAATTGTGTGTAAGTGTCCAAGATAATGCATCCTTTGTGTGTGCAGGATACCACTTATCATTTAAATTTGAACCATACATGGTTTCGTTTAATAAGTCTTTTAGTTTAATCACACTCTATCTCCTGCAGGAACTTCTCCACCTGGATTTTCATAATCCATTGAATAATCTTGACCACCATACTTATCCCAACTCGCTATAGTATCATAAAAATCTTCATATTTAATTCCAGTATTGATAACTTTCTTTATCACTTGAACTCTCTGAATACTCTTATCATCACCTCTACCTTTTGCTGCATCATATGGATTATCCGCCTTTGGAAATTCAAGTTGTGTGTATCTACCTTTCTCAAACCAAGGCTCTGGTTTACTACTATCCACTCCCAACTTTCGTTTCTTTCGTGGACTTGTCCAACCCGTATCTGGTTCTCCAGAGTCTGCATTTCCAGTAGAACCATTATTATGAGAATACTCGTTAAGTATATCTACAAGTTTAATCACTACCTTCCCTTCAACATATTTTTTAAGTCTTTTTTAGGAATAAGATTTTGTTTCTTAATCCATCGTTTTGCTTGTTTATTTTTAATTGGTCGTTTTATAAATTCTTTAATACCCTTTTCGACCAACATATTAAATTTTTTCTTTGCCTGTTCAGGACTTAAATGTTTATTATTATCCACAATCATAAAATTAGCATTTCCAAATAATCCTTGAAAGTATGCCATATTTCCTTGAACTTCTTTCCAAGATTTTTCTACTATATCTGCAGGTAATCTTCGTGGTCGTGTTTCGTTTCTTTGTTGTGCAACTTCTAATGATGTATTGACAAAAACCATAAAAGTATCATAACCCATCTCCATCAATTTCTTTCTTTTAGCCTTTACCTTTTTATATCTATGTCCAGTTCCATCTATAATAACTCCTAAACGACCATCTATATAATGTTGTAATCTTGCCTTACTTAAATCCTTCGTAAATCCCCTCATTCCACTATAATCATCATAATCCTTATCAGTAAGTTGTCTGAATAATTCATCTGGCATATTATCAATATCAAGAGTTCCAAAATATTTCTTTAAGAAATGTTCCAGTTCTTGGTCTTGATTTATCATTTTTAATCCGTATTTGGATACATTGACTTTTTCGGGGATTCCGAATAATTGAGAGGCTACATAAGATTTTCCACTTCCAGGACCACCAGCAAGGAATATTGCTTTAAATATACCTGGGTCTCGAACTCCCTCATTTATTAAATCCATTAGCTTTATCACAAGCAAACTCCTTTTAAATGTAATTACTCACTAATAAATATAAGGAAAGGAAAATATTAGAAGTTATTTGTGTCCTGTGATTTGTAAGGTATATCTATATTCAGTTCCAATGTTTGCAGCAAAATGTCTTGTGTCCCCTATCCACATTGCCCAATCACCAGCATTCCACTCGATAAAAGGTTTTCCTTCTACTTCAAAATAATGTCCACTTTTCCAATCCTCTAAAAAGACAAGAATTTTATGAACATCTTCTGTTTTACAGTTAAATTTCTCAGTATAGACATTGTATGCGTCTGAATGGTCTGGTATTATATCATTAGTTCCCATACGATAATAACAACAACCTACATCTTTTAATTCAAACTCATCATTTATCCACTCTAATATTTTATCGTGCCAGCTTGGTAAGGGATCATTATGATTTGCCATTTTTCCTGAAAACTTTTCGACATCATTATCATATCCCTTTTCTCTCCACTCCTCTATGGCATACTCATCATTGAAAATTTCTTTTCTATAATTTAATTTTTTATATTCTTCATCCCAAAAGGGTTTAATGTGTCCCATTTATACTATCTCCTATATGAATAACTTCACAACCATCTATTTTAGGAATGTATCTCCAAGGATCAATAATAATAGAACCTTCTTCAAATGGAAAGCTTGTAAAATCAGGATGTTTTGTTCCTATAAAATATAACTGAGAATGAATCTCATTTTCACTATCATCATACATTTCCTTTATCTTTTCCCAAGGCTCGTCAACATACGGATCCCATATAAATACTCCATGTCCTCTTTCTTCTAAAATATTTTTCAATAAAACAGATGGACTACCTGTTACAATGTTGGTTTCAGGTTTGAAAGATTTTCCGAGTATATTTATTCCTCTATCTCCAGCATATTTTTCTATCAAATCGGCTAACCAATCAGTTTGATTTTCTCTCTGTTTCATAATATTATCAAACCAATCGTGGGATAAATCCAACTCTTGTGATAACCAACTTAATGCTATATTATCTCGTGGATGACAACCACCACCATCTCCCATTCCACCAGACCAATAGGATTCTGCAAGTATTCTCTTACTCCCAAGAGATAAAGCATTCATCACATCATCACAATTAGTATTTGGTAATTTATGACACATTTCCATTACCGTATTGGCAAAAGATAACTTTGTAGATATAAAAGTGTTATATGTAACTTTTATCAATTCAGCATTTTCTATTGTGGTTTCATATACTGGTGCATGTGTTATAGTTTTATAAAATTTCTTTGCTCTTTTTAACGCCCAATCATCATCTTGACCAAACAATATAAACTCAGGATGTAAAAAATCTCTCATAGTAGTTCCCATAGCTATAAAGAATGGATTATAACATAATTTAAAATATGGATTATGGTCTATAAGTGGTTTAATTTCTTTACGAATTGTTCCAGGTAAAACAGTAGAAATAATAATAACTACCTTTGGTCGTTGCTCATCCCATATTCTAATTTCTAAATCTTTAATACCCTGTTTTAAATGTGTATAATCGAAATCTTTTCTATGTTCTGGTATTCTTGTAATTCCCTCAAACTCATCTCCGTGTGGTGTTTGAATTGGAACAAAAATTATATCAGATTCACGAACAACATCTTGTATTGATTTTATTTCTATTTTACTTTTATCTAAATGGTCTTGGGCCCATATTTCTTGATATTGAAGTTTCTTTGTATCAACAATTTCTTTAACTTGTTCAGATGGATCATAACCGACTACTTTATGACCTCTTGATTCTATTGCTAAAGCACAAGGTAAACCAAGTTTTCCTAATCCTATAAAACCTACATTCATTATATTTCTCCTTAAATTGTTCTCCACAAACTATCTTTTCTTCTCCACCACAAAACTTCTTTTGCGTATTGAAATAAATCACCATTGTAATTTTTATTATTTAAAACCATTTCATATCCACCATTTTTTAATGATTCACCTTTATAAATAACATCTAAAAAATTATAATCAACTTTCTGTTTAGTTGGGTATGATTTAACAGGGTCAACCACACCAATTTCCTGAAAGGACATTAAAGATTTTAAAAGATTATCTTCAATATTAAAATTACTTGTTAAAAAACATGATAAATCTTTATAAAAATTTTCTATATGTTTTATAAATTTTACACCAGAAGCTTCTTCAAATTCCCATCTAAAATCACCCGTTTCTTTTAACTCCCTGCCCCAATATGTTGTAGGTGTTTTTTCAGTTACAATTTTATTAATACATTCATAAGTCCTTTTATATTCTAAATTCATAATATTATTAGATGATTTAAAAAAGCTAAATAATTTATCATAAAATTCTAAATATGAAATTTTTAAATGTTCCCTTAAAAATCTTGCAGTATATTGTGTAAATCCGAGATAATGACAAGATAGTATTAACCATGCAAACATAAACATATCTTTCCACTCTTCTACTTCTAATTTACTATTACCTATAACTAAATCACTTGTTTCAATTACTTCTTGTTTTGTAAAATCAAAATGTGCCGCTGGAAATAAAACTTTTTTACTTTTAAGTCCATATTGTTTTATATAATTAGGATCACCAAATGGTGTATTTCTTAACCCAGATAATACATATAATCCTATATAATTATGTTCACCAAATTCTAATACTTCACATACCCCCTCTTTAAAACTATCCAATGATTCATCTGGTAATCCCATTATTATTTCCACATAAGTTGAAATTCCAGCATCTTCATACATTTTTGTAATTCTATTCATATCACCACGACTAACAAGATTCTTTCTTTTTATTGCCTTCAATACTGGTTCGTTCATTGATTGTAATGCCAATGTCATACCTTTATGTATTCCACCATCGTGTAAAATTTTTGCAATATCAAATAACTTTTCTGCTTTATTTTTAGCCCAATCAACTTTATATTTTTTTGGATTATCATACTTTTCATTACATTCCACTAACCAATTTGCTATTTCCTTATCCCTATCATAGTAGAGTCCAAAATTAGAATTTGCATCATCAATATAATCTATTCCGTGTGAACCTATCCATTCAATCTCCTTAAAAAGTTTATCTAATGGTTGTTTTTTAACTTTGGTAAAATACTTGTCTCCAATTTCACAAAAAGTACACGAATATGGACACCCTCTACAACTTTCTATTACTGCAGAAAATATGTAATCATCTTTATATCTCTCATATAACTCTTCAAATACTCCATTTAAATATGGTGATGGCATTTCACCCAAATCATTTATTCTCTGTCTTGCTAAAGTTGTTAAATGACCACGATTAGTTATTAACGAACAACCTGCAACTCCTAAATAATTTGGTTTATCTTTTAAAGTTTCAAGTAATATTTCTTCAAAGGTTATTTCTCCCTCACCATGAACTATTATATCAATATAATCGTGAGTTTTATACCATTCAGGATTATTCATCAACCAAGTTTTTTCAGGTGGCTCTTTCCCACCAAAAACTATTAAACAATTTGGATATTTTTCTTTAATTCGTTTTGCTAAAATTTTATTATATTCCCAGTTCCACACAAAAGAAGAAAACCCAACTATGTCAGGATTATCAATTTTTTCAAAAACATTATCAATATTATCTCTATAGCATATCCAATCTGATAACTCATAATTATCCGTAATTGTTTTATTTTGTAAACAATAAGACCATATCAATCCTGTACTATAAGGCATTTTTATCTGATTGTTATCTCTAACAGTTGAATCTACCTCGACTAAGTATAATTTTTTAAGTTGGTTGACCATAAGCTATTGGAAATCCATTTCTAAAATGACTAATATCATTGTTAATAATTATCTTATACCCTTTAATTAATTCTTCTATTCCATCTTCTAATGAATATTTTGCTATCCATCCCGTAGATTCTATTTTTTCATTTGATACCAAATAATTTCTTTTATCTGGATCTTTATAATACTCAGAATAAGTAACTTCAAAATCTGGAATATATTGTTTAATAATATCTACTACTTGTTCTTTATCAAAATTTGCATCTGATAACCCAACATTGAATGACTCTCCCACAAAGTTATCATATCCATCTATCATAAATATAAATGTTTCTATAACATCTCTAATATGAATATAATTTCTCTTATTTTTTGCCTCAAAAACTGTAAGATATCTGTCTGTTAATGCCTTATACACAAATTCATTTATAAGTAAATCTAATCTCATTCTCGGTGACATACCAAAAACAGTTGCCAATCTTAATGTTATTGCATTCCCCGAATCTAACAAATAATTTTCTGCATCACATTTTGTAATTCCATAATAACTAACTGGATTTAATGAACTCTCCTCTGTACAATATAACTCACCCGTATTGACTCCATAACCACTATTAGTATTAGGGAAAATAATTTTTTGATCCTTACTCGTGTTATCAGAAATAAATTTTATTTGTTCGTAATTAACTTGCTTTGCAAGTTTTCTGTCACCATCACATGCAGGAAATCCTACAATTGCTGCTAATGGAATTATGACATCTGACTCATTTATATATTTTTTTAAATTCTTATGATTCCTAACATCCGAATGAATTAGTTCAAAATTTTTATCTACACACGAATCGAGTAAAGATAACTGATTATACATCAAATTATCATAAGCAATCACTTTATGACCATCATTCAATAGTCTTGGACATAATATAGCCCCAAGGTATCCTGCTGCTCCAGTTACTAAAATTTTCATAAAATATTCTCCATATACCAATTTATTGTTTTTTCCAACCCATCATAAAAAGTATATTTTGGACTAAATCCCAATTCTGTATTTATCCGTTTCGTATCAACTTTTCTGTATGGAATAGTGGTAGGTTTAGAATTATCCCAAACTACTTCGGGCCGAATATCAGTTATATTAATTATATTTTCAACAATATCCCCAATAGTAACCGTATCACCATATCCAAGATTATATGGTCTCATAGATTTTCCCTTCTCAAGTGCTAATAAAGCTCCATCAACTACATCTTCAACATAAAGAAAATCTCTAACCACATCTGGACTTCCCCACACCACAAATGGATTTTCACCTTGAAATAATCTGTTAATTAATGCTGGAATTACATGACAAGTTTCTGAATAAAAATTATCGTGTGGACCAAACATAGCAGTTCCTCTACATATAATCATATCTGTATCTGAAAAATGAGAACCATGTTCCATCAATTTTTCTCTATATCTTCTTGACCACCCATACCCATAATAATCTATATAAGGTTCGTCATCCCAATACTCATCTTCTTTTATTGCGTATCTCCTATCAGGATATCCAGTAGAACTATTTATATCTAAGAATTTTTTCACATTAGACTCAATACTTGCCTCTAAAATATTACTAAAAATATTTAAATGAGTTCTTGCCAATTTAAAATCTGTTTTTACGGTGGTCGGATGTCCAACGGGTCCTGCAACATGAATAACATAATCAACACCATCTATTAATTTAAAACAATCATCATAATCATTTAGGTCAATTGATTCATATATCTCAATTTCACCATCTATTCGTAATGGATTATTATGAGTATGTGTTCTTATTTGGGCACCCCTTGATAATAACTTCGTTATAAAATTTGTTCCAAGAAATCCCGAACCTCCTGTTATTAATATTTTTTTATCCTTTAACATTTTCACTCCAAATATATTCTGAATTCCAAGATTTTAGTTTCTCTTTATCAGAAACTGCAAATCCAACTAAAGTATTTCTATTTTCTTTTGACCACTTGTTTACAGGCGTAACCCAATGTGGCCAATTTTCTAAATTATTAGTTATTATTAACCTATTGGGTGCTGGTAAAACCGTTTTTATTTCACCATTTTCAACATAATGAAGAAGTCCGCCCCAATCATATTTCCATTCATCACTTAACATATAAAAAACATATCCAATATCACCGATATAATCGTCAAAATGACATCTCAAATAATCCTCACCATTGTTCCTATAAGAATTAAATTGAGTTCTAAAATCTAAATCATCATCCGTGATAAATTTTTTAACTTCGGATTTAATTTTACTTAACACACCATCTACAATATCATCATCACCTAAGTTTACATTAGTACAAAATTGTGCCATATAAACTTCATCTTTTGATGGAAAATTCTTATCTTTATAATCACTATAATAAGAATATTTTTCTTCCTTGTTTTGAGTTATTACTTCATATTCAATACCATCAAACTTTTTTAATACCAACGAATATAAATCATTTTCTAAAAAATTATCCATTATTGTTATTTTATTAAAATTTTTCATAAATCGTCTCCAAATATTCAATCTGTTTCATTGAATATAATACCTTTTGATTGTGAACTATTTTTGGTAAAACCTCAACATACAAATCATGTAATTTTGATTTATCCATTTTAACTACTCTATCAATCTCACTATAAACTTTTTTTATTCTTTCATTAGTATCAGTAATTTCATCATAACTCTCATCAAATAATTCAGGAAAAGTTTGAAAACCATAGTCTCTTAAACTTCTAAGTAAAAATGGTGAAGATATAAATATAACGGGATGAAAACACAATGCCCGATATGTTTTTTCTGTAATTTTCATAAAAGTAATCGTCAAATTATCATTTAAATAACGACCACTATCTTTATAAGTAATTGGTGGACTTTCTGCTACTATTGAAAAATAAGAATTTTCATAATTTATAAAACCAGAAATACTTTCAAGTATATTATCATATGGAAGATAACCAAAATGATTTTTTATATTTTCTATGTATGTTTCACATTGCTGAGAAGCAATTATTTGTTGTTTAGCAACTTTAATAAAATCAGAACTACCACTTAAATTTTTATATCTATCTGGTAAATTTTTTGTCATTGTAAATGGTAACAATCCATTTGAATCATCAGTAAAATCATCCCAAACATGGTCAAGTAAAAGTGGTATATGATTTTCAAATTTATTCATTATAAAATCTCTAAGTAATCTGTCATCAAAAATTTCATCTGACATATCAGAAACGACTTGTCTATTAAAATAATTTGGTGCTTTACTCGTGTGTTCAAATGTTTCATCAACACTATCTATATGAACTGCTGCAGATATTAAACCTTTCTTATGAAACCCATTATGTATTAACCAAGCAACTAACAAAGTTCGATAATGATGTAAAGTTCCGTTCATACAAAGATAGTGATAATCTTTGATATTACTTTTTAATTTTTCTATCATATCATCACTATATGGTAAAATATCTTTATATGCGTATTTATACATTACAGGAAATCTTCCATATGCATTATCATAATTTAATTTGTCTACTGACCAACCATCAACATCTGTCATGGAATAATTTAAGTTACTATCCATAAATCTTATATTATCAGTTTTAAATCCAGCATCTCTAAATTGTACCATTGCCGATATTAATTCAGATGCCAAAAATTGTTCATCTCGTCTATCTAAAACTAAAATAAGTTTATCACCATTGACAACCTTTTTTACATTTTCACAATCAGTTAAATCCCATTCCGTTGCTGGCCAAGGTGGTGGAATAATAAACGAAACTACAGTTTTATCAGTTTCATAAAGTTCTTCATATTTTCTAATTGGTTCTTTAAATATATCAAATTTATCAATTTCTATTTCAGTTTCATCGGGCCACCAATCAACATGACCAGTAAAATGTAGGGAAGTTTTTTCTTCAGGAACAAAATGTCTATAATTATGCAAGCTCATTAATTTGCCCCTCTAATTGATTCAAAAAATCTCTTCGTTGGTCTTTTTGAAATGTACCATAAAAATGATAATAATTATGTTTCAATATATCTTTAATTGACCAATACCATTCATGTATTTCTTCAACTGATTTATTACATAATTTATTAATTTCCTTTTCTATTGCCAAGAATCTTTCTCCTGCATCATCTATATCATCATACGATTCATCTATAAAAGGTGAAAATGTTTTAAATCCATATTCCTTTAAGTATTTCAAACTTCCTTTATTTGCAAGTAAAATAAATGGATGAAAATTTGTAATTGGTTTCCAAGTCTTTTCCGTAAACCCTATGGCATTACCATTTTCCATTCTACTTGTAAAATGTGATTCTGTACAAATGGTGAAATATGAATCTAAATAATGAGAAATATTATTGTTAATAATAGAATGACAAATCATAAAATTATCTTTATCCAAAACCAATGGTAATTTTTTTAAAAGAGAATCTGCAGCATTTTCATATGATGAAATTAATTCATCATCTTTCAACAAATATTTATAATGTTCATGCTTCATATAATCTTCTTTTTTCTGAACCGTATTGTACGGACTCATATCAAAATCTGGAAAGGAAACTATTCCTTTGTCCAAATTATTATTTTTATATAAAGATAAAACTGTAACTGCCCGATGTGATTTTGGTAATCTATTATAACATAAAAAATGTTTACTTCTTATTTTATCTTTACTATTTTCCCAAAGAGTTCTATTTTCTATACTATCAGTATCTTTACCATGATATAAATTTTGTTTATGTTGAGTATTATATCTACTAACACTATTTGTACAATAATTTACAGCAATAAGATTTATATCTGATATGTCAAATTCCGTTTTCAGTAAAATATTTGCATCACAATATATAACATTTTCTGTCGGTATTCTCTTTTCTAATAACTTGTTTTTAAACTCCTCATACAATCTAAATAAAGAATCTCCATTTTTATCTTCCTCTTCATTTCCATAATAAACTAAAAGTTTTGCACGATTTTCTCTGATGTCTTTTAATGGTTTACTTGGTATTTTATCCAAGAACGATGAACCAACATCTTCTCTTGATGAGCGACCAAATCCTATCGAATGTCCGAAATCTCTAATACCAACTGGATAAATATATTTTGTATCAGTAAGATTATCAACTAATTTTATATGAACATCTTCATTTTCAAAATATTCTCCTATCATAAAACCAGTTCTACAAGGATTATACCCAAAAGATTTATAATTACTACAATTATCTATCGGTGTAATAGCTCCATTTTTAGTTACTGTTGGTGGACCTTCTTTTGCAAATTTATCCATTCCTATATAAATCATTTTTTACTCCACAATGAATATGAAAAAAGTAACATAGAAATAAAAAATCTTGTAAGCATATGTTCACAACTATTTAATCCTACCATAAAAATAGTTTCTATTTCAGTAGAACCTCTATGGTCGAAACCGATAATATCTTTGTTTATTAAATTAACTCTACCTTTCAAGTAATGTTTTGTATCACCATCTAAAACATACACATCAGTATTTTTTGAAAAATTTATTAATATATTATCTGGACCTCTTTTATAATTTTCACCTTTATATACACCACCCAATTTATTTGTTGAATCAAGTATGTAATCATGTGGCTCTCCATATATAACCCACCCACAAATATCTTCAAATACTAATATAGGATTTTTATCAAAAGCATGACTAAACATTAATTCATCTTCATAATTTAATTTCTTGTTCAATATTGAATATGGATGTTTATATTCTGCCCCACCATTAATTGCATTAGACAACCTTTGAAAATCTACAAAAAAATCCATAATATTTTCCACTATAAACTTAGATTTTGGAAACAAAAATGTATCACCAGAACTCCAATTTCCACTATCTATACTCTGTGCAGGAGGATGTCTATCACTTTGAGTAAATGCATTTAATACATCAAAACTACGACATAAGTTATTTGGTAATGGATAATATTTTTTGTCTGTGTAGAGATATTCATAAGTATGATCTGTTATATCTAAATTTTGTTGCATATCTATAAAATAATCTTTACAAATAACATTCAAGAAATGCTTTTCACTATCATCAAGCCAATTTTTATCAAACAATTCATCTAAACATAATGATGCCTGAATTAATTTATTTTGAAATCTAATACCATTCATCTTATTTTGTCCTCTATATAATTTATCACAATATCTTTTGGTTGGCAGTATCCAGATCTATCTAAAATTGTAAAACTAATACCAATAGAATCAGACCGAACTGAATGCCAATTTTGAGTATTAACTACCCCAAAATAAAAATTAATATCAAAAGTCTTATCTTTTATATTATCCCACACAAATAATTTTTTTGTATCGTGTAATCTTCCCCAAAACCTCATATTATGTTTACACTGCTCACCAAGTTTTTTATCACCACCATCTTTTGTCCATTCATAATCCATATCTTTTGAAATCATATCTACATATTCAGATTTAAAATTACCATATATTTTTTCTCCATCTCTCCAATCATTATGTCCCAATTTCCAAATTTTATTTCTTGCCGATAATCCCATCAACTCATCAAAATATTCACAATCTTCTGACATATCATCACAATGAAATGTTGTAGATCCTGGATCTTTTTCTATAATAAATTGAACTGAATATCCATCTACAAAATAATCTTTCCAATGATTATAAAACTCTGAAATCATTGTGTCATTTTTTTCATAAAATGCATTCTCTCTTGTTCTTTCTATAAATTCATCACCGAGTTTATCTAAATATTCAACAAAATAATCTGCATTATCTTTAGAGAAAAATTTATCTAATGATAGTAAACCTACGGGATTTTCTTTAGAATTTTTTTGTAATGATATCATAATTGTTCTCTAAAATATCGATTAAATTTACAATCGATTCCATTTTCAAATCGATAGGCATATAATAATTTATGATTATGTTCTATCTTATTCTCAACTTTTTTATATAATTCTAACCAATCAAATTTTGACATCTTATTTAACTCAGTAAGCTGAGAAGTTACCATTTCAATTCTCTTTTCAAAATCACTTTCTTCATCATAACTCTCATCAAATATTTCTTCAAAACTTTTAAATCCCAATTTCTTTAAAGATTTAAGTGAATGCTTTTCGGCCATTAAAATAAATGGTCTCTTATATAAAATCGGTAGACAAGTTTTATCGTGTAAACAAACAAGACCATTTCGATTTAATTGTTCTACAACAACCCCACAAAAGGATAACTCATAAAAAGGTTGCAGTCCTCTAAATTTTTCATCAAATGTTCTCCAAGTTGAATCGCTATCAGTATGGAAATCTAAATGATGATACAAATCAAGATGACTTTCTTCCCAATCGTTTGTTGCAACATGAGATTTTTCGTTTGCAAATCTTGATACAAAACCACTATCTATTAAATTCTTTTTCTCAAGACTTTTATATGAAAATTCTCTATCAGTAGTCCACCTACCAAAAAGTGTAGTATATAAAATATTAATGGAATACGGTGATATTTCTTTAGTCATATTAAATTCATTTTCTTCAATTAATAAATCAAATGCCTGAAATCTTGGTATAATTTTTATATCTATATTATATTTTTCTTTACACACTTTGACCATAGAATTATCAAACATATTCATAACAAATAATAATTTATTATCAAGATTAAGTTCTTTAAACTTATCATAGATATATTTTATATCCTCATGTTCTGTAATTCTCTCAACTGGCTCATAATAAATAAATAAATTATAATTATCTTTATCTTCTAAAAGAACTTCTACTATATTTTGTATTTTATCTTTATATTTAATAGCATTATTCAATACCCCATTAGAGTAATTACAAAAAGGAAAAATTTTTATATCATTTTGAACCACACAATCATTTTTAAATTCAAAATTAGAATTCGGAACTTGGCCTTCAACATCCAATAAAGGTTTCCAATCTATCTTACTACTATCTAACATTTTCTTCGTACCATTTAATTGTGTCCTCAAGTCCATCATCCATAGTAACTTCATTATAAAAACCATAAGAATTTGCTCTTTCCATACTCATCAATCTTTTTGAATCACCATTAGGTTTTGATGTGTCAAATTCTATTTTACAACCAAACCGATTTGCTATACTTGTTGCTATTTGTTTAATAGTAACTCCTTCTCCACTACCAAGATTTAAAGGTTTTGTTACTTCATTTTCTACTGCAAACATTATTCCGCGTGCAACATCTCGTGAATGAACAAAATCTCTAATTGGTGTTCCATCACCCCACACATTTAAAATTCCACCCTTACCTGCCTCTTTGGCCTTTTTTATTAAAGATGGAATAACCATAGAATATTCTCCAAAATTATCATAAGGACCATAAGTATTTGCAGGTCTTACTATTGAGCATTTATTCCAATCATATTCTTTCATATATGCCTGAACATTTAGTTCTCCAAGTCTTTTAGCCCAACCTGGATACCAATCATGTTCTGATGGAAATGTTTTCCAAACATCATCTTCCACAAATACTTCTGCTGGATGATAAACACCAACCGAACTTGTGTATAAAAACCACTCTACTCCTGCATTATAAGCGGCTTCAACCATATTAGCGTTAAACTGAATCATAGGAACACTAAATGTTCCAGGTGCTTCTGCACATCTTTGTGGTGAACCCTTTATACCCGCCAAATGAAATACTATGTCTTGTCCATCACAGACTCGTTTACATACATCTCTATCTCTTAAATCATCAGGTAAATCTGTTTCTGTTATATTTACATTTTTCTTTTTTAATAAATTAACCAACTGACGACCTATCATTCCGTTGGCTCCTGTTACTAATATATTTTTATTATTAAGCTTCATTACATACTCCACATATAAAATCAATATCTTCTAAATCAATAGATGGGTGAGTTGGAACTATAAATCCCCTCTCATATATTTTATTACTAACTTTTCCATTAAATTCACCATATCGACTTGTCCAAAATTTATGTTTACCAAGATTTCCGTGTGACCAAATTCGAGTTTCAATACCATGTTTATGACAATTTTCAATTACTTTCTTTCTATGTTGATTAGATTCTGCAAGTATTCCAATATGTAAACTTACAGGTGTAGACCTTTTCCAATCCTGCCATTCAAATCTATTACTTAATTTTTGAGTATAACGAATATGATTTTGACTTCTCCTTTCAAATATTGATTCGGCCTTATCTATTTGACCAAGACCAATATATGCCTGAAAATCGGTTGGTCTTACATTAAATCCTGGTTCAAGAAATATAAAAGGAAAATCTTCATTTGATCTCCAATCATCATTTGCAATATCTTTAACCCAACCATGAGAACGAAGTTTCAATAATTCTTTATATAAAAATTTATCGTTTGTATTAATAAATCCACCCTCAATAGTTGATAATTGATGTCCAAAATAAAATGAAAATGATGACATATCTCCTAATGTTCCAATGTAATCACCATTACCAAATTTGGCACCTACTGAAGCACAACCATCTTCAAGAATATAACACCCATACTTTTCTTTCAAATATAATAATTCTTTTCTTCGATGTGGAACTCCGAGAACATGAACAAATATAAACCCATCAATATCACCCTGCTTTAAATAATCCTCTACGATATTTAAATCAATATTATAATTACATTCTTCTGAATCTACCATAACAGGTTCTATACCAAATTGAATAAATGGACTTAGTGTAGTAACCCAACCATTAGATGGAACTAAAAATCTATTATTTTTTAACTTACCACTATTCAATAAAGAATATACCATCAATAAATTTGCCGAAGAACCACTATTAACATATACAGAATATTCAGTTCCTATAAAATTAGACCATTTTTTCTCAAATTTTTTAGTCATTTCTCCCATAGTAAATTGCGGCATAGTTTCTAACCATTTTACAAGTTTTTTTATATCTGTTGTATCAATGGTGTCGGATGCCAAACTAAACTTATAAGGACTATTTATCATTATAATGATCTCCATGTTCAATTAACAAAGTAGAACCTTGTCTGTTATATGCCCTTTCAAATTCTTTAAAAATATCTTCTGGTTCATCTAACAATACCACCTTAACTTCCTTCAACATCAGTTTAAAGGCTTCGGTATGATCCTGTGTGTGTTGAATTCCACCATTCAATGGATTGGTAGAACCGATAGATGTTCTCATAATTACTTTTGGTCTATAAGTAAATTCAGTCATGTTTTGCATTTTATCTAAATGGTTTACTAACGCATCCATACACCTCATAAAAAAATCAAATCGTGGAAAACAACTGATTGGAACTAATCCATCCATTGCCATCCCTGTACTCATACCCATCTGTATTTCCTCAAATACTGGTAATTCCAATCTTTTTTCTTCGGGTAAAGTATTTAATGTATTGTAAATTGCATTACCACTATAACTTACTGATTGTCCAAGAAAGATTGTATTATCTTTCTCACTCAACCACTCCATACTTCTTATTATTTCATCTTTATACTTCATTAGAATAACACCCAATTTCCTGTTCCGTGATGTGGATAATCACTTTTATATTTATAATAAATTATATCACTTGGAACTTCTTGTTTACCACCCCAAGTCTCATCAACTGGTGTATTTGTAGAAAGATTATTATCCTCAACTACAAATTGTAATGGTAAATCGAAGTTCTTAGCGTATTTATATGACTCGTGAAATATTCCACTCTCAAAAGTCATATCTCCAACAAAACACCAAACTTTATTTTTTCCACCTTTCATCTTAATTGATTTTGCAACTCCAAGTGCTATTGGTATAATACCACCAACTATTGATGAAGAATAAAAGTTTGGTTCTTTACTATACACACTCATACTCTTACCACGAACAATTAAATTCATAAGTTTCTCTCGTGGTATTCCGTGTAATAATGCGTGATAATGGTTTCTCCAACTACAGAATACCCAATCGTCTTTATCAACACCCTTGAATATCTCTATAAGTTCATCTTCATTATTTGATGCAAGATGAACAGGTGCCTTAATTTCACCTGCCTCATATCGTTCTTTGACCTCTGTTTCAAAGTCTATTAAATATTGTTTATCTATACTCATTTATCTCTCCAACTTAATATAGGATTTTTTATAGGCCACTCAATACCTATCCTTTCGTCATTCCATTTCACTACATCTTGATCCATCCAATCAACATAATCTTTTGGATAAGACTGCATATAATGAAATAAACATTCATTACTCAAACACAAATGTGCGTTTACAAAATTAGGTGGAACTAAAACACTCAAATGGTTTCTTTCCGAAATAATATAACTTTCCCACTCTAAATAATTCACCGAATCTGGCCTATTATCTACTACAACCAAATATACTTCTCCCCAAACACAAGTAATATGTTTCCAAGTTACATTATCTCCGTGTAATCCTCGTAAAACATTCTTTCTTGAACGAGTAAATTTTGATATTTTCCACTCGTGTCCAGGAGGTAAAATTTCATTCTCCTTTTCCCAAAAAGTCCACATCTCACCCCGATAGTCAAACCAAGGATCAGGTTTAAGTATTTTTACTTCGGGGAATGTTTCACATTCTTGAATTTCTACTTTAAAATCACTCACAATACTTTTCTCCAGTAATTTAGTAAATCATCACAAATTTCTTCTAATCCTTTTGTTGGTGTCCACCCAGTTTTTTCTCTAAATTTTGTACTATCTGGTATTTGTAAAGTAATATCAGTTGGCCTAACTCGTGCAGGATCTAATTCCTTTATAAAGGCCTTTGGATTTTTTGACTTAGATATCAACATATCTAATGCATCTCCAATTGTACAAGTTTCATCTCCACCTATATTGTAAGGTTCACCATAATCACAATTATCAACTGCTAACCAATAAGCATGAACTGCATCATCTATATGATTATAGGTTCTAACCGAATCAAGATTTCCGTGTCTAACTGGAAACATAGGAAAGCTTGGTGGATGTGGTGGAAAATCCTTTTTCTTTTCTGCCTTAACTATTTGGTGTGCAAATGATGATAGTGCAAATCGTTTACCTCTACGGGCACCTTCATGACTAAACATACGAGTTACTATAACTTTCATATCAAATGCTTTATGATAATACTGAGACATCAAATCGTGTCCAACTTTTGATATAGAATATGGATTGGCTGGTCGAATGTAATTATTTTCAGACATAGGAATTTCATCTTCAGTAGGTACTCCATAAACTTCACTTGATGAAATACTAACTATTGTAGGATTACAATGATTTCTTTCCTTTGCGATTCGTAATTCTTCTAATAAATTTGTAGTTCCAATTATATTTGTTGTAAGGGTACTAACTGGAGTAAGAAAACTCGATTCTGGAAAACTTTGGGCTGCAAAATGATAAACTATATCAGGTTTGGATAGTTCAATAATTCTTGCAAGACTACCCCTATCTAATAAATCACATTCTTCTAATATAACCCGTTCATCACCAAACAAATGTTTGATATTATCTTCTTTACTTCTCCACCTTCGCGTGGCAAAGATTTTTACATCTTGTACATTCTCAAGTAGATAATCAGCCATATGACTACCCACGAATCCTGTAATTCCTGTAATAAGAACCTGCATAAAAAAATCCTCTGGTTAAAGAGGACACCGTTTAAAGTGCCTCCATTGTTTATAGTCTTCCGTGGTTGGTTAGGTCTTTGCGTTAAGCTCTAGCTTCGCCGTTTAGTTAATACCACGAGACTTCTATTATAAATAGTGTAAGAAAATACTTAAATACGATAAATTACCATTCTATTGATGAATGTGCAACAAATCCATCTACAAGGTTTGTTGCTGAACTATCAGTCTTATAAGAAAATAAAGATGCAGATTCGGCTGATGATGAAATTGCTGTAACTTTCACCCAATTTTTACGAGGCATCTGTAATAGATAACAATCACTATAAGGACGACTACTTGTACTTCCACTCAATATTCTACCAGATAATTCATCTGCTATATTTGGTTGACCACCAGCTGGTGTTACCCAAAAAGTATCAATACCAACACCAGTTGAACAAGAACCACTATCTGGATGAGTAAATTGAGATTCATCTTTTGTTAAAAATGGTGTATCTTCACCACATTTAATTGTATATCCGTTTTCTGTTGTAATAGTAATAACTTTTGATACTGAATAGGATCCTGTATGTGTAACGGCCGATGAACCAGTAGTCCATGCTGTTGATCCCGTAGCGGGTACAAAATGACTCATTGATTGTCCTACATGCAATCCTGCAATATTATCATACTGCTCGTATGAACTTCCCGACAACACATGAGTTCCGTTAATAAATCCCATAATTAATCTCCTATTATCTTAACTATTCTTATATAAATATCAATTTTCAAAAAAATTAACAAAAAACTACTCCATCTAATCTCTGACTTGATCTTAATGAGGTATGATGGTCATCCCATATGACTTCAGTAGTAAAAAAATCTTTAGATTTATAATCACCATAAGTTTTATCTAAAAATACATCCATTCCAACTCCATCAAAAAATACAAATACAACTATTCCCAATTTATTATTGATAAATGAATTATGAAGTATTCTAATCATCCCTTCTGTACCATCCCACATCATTTTTTCATGATGTTTTGCACCACCACCAACATCTGCAAAAATTACATTTACATTATTTATTTCAAGTTGAGGATTTAATATATTCTCTTCAATAACATAATCATATTCAATATTATATTTCATCATTTCATAGTGATATATCTTTTCATAATCCAAATGTTTATGTCTATCAATTTCCGCAGCAACTCCACCTCCGTTTCCACCACACACTAATATATTCCCTATTTTTTTATTTCCTATATGCTTTTCTAAATATGGATGATAAATATTATTTACTGCAACATCACGATAAGGATACTTTCCAATATCTTCAATCATTTATAAACTCCATTATATTTTTAATAAAATATTCTCTATTTTTTGGAACAAAATTTTCATAATAATTATAATAATTATTTTCAAGTCTATCAAATACCGACCAATACCATTTATGTAAATCATCCAAATTCATATTACAAATCCTTTTTATTTGATTTGTTATTGCTAATATCCTCTCATCAACCCCATCTAACTCGTCATACGAATTATCAAAAAAATCATCAAATACATCAAAACCAAATTCTCTCAATTTTTTCAATACACCTTTATTTCCAACTATAATAAACGGATGAAAATTCATAATCGGTTTCCAAGTTTTTTCTGATAAATTTGGTGAATCACCTTTCCCATTAGCAAAATCAGAACACCTTGATTCAGTTACAATATTAACATATGTATCAAGATAATTTTCTATTGTCTGAAAGGTTTCTGAATAATTATTTTCAAATCGTTTTTTATCTACTATAAAAGGTAATTGTGATTTTAATTCTTCCACTCTCGAAGTATCAATATCCCATTTTAAATGTTCTTTACTTAAATATTCTCCTGGCCAGATTTGACAATGTAATGCTAATTTTTCAGAAGGGAATGAAACCAATCCCCTTTCAATTAAATCATTATTAAATAATGAAGTTATAAAATAAGCTCTATGGTCTTTAGGTAATCTATTGTAACATAAATAATAATATGGTCGAATTTTAGATTTTCCGTGAATCAAATTTTCATAATTAACTTTCCCATCATCAACATGATATGTATTTTGTGTGTTTTCCATATTAAATTTCCAAAATGTATTTGCAGTATCACAAACACCAAACAATTTTATGTCTTTATAATATTCTGGTAAATTTAGGTTTGCATCACAATATATAACATTTTTAGAACTTATACCAATTTTTTCTAATTTCTCTATTAATACATCACCATCTTTTAAAATTGTATCTCCATCACTTATAGAAGGTCCCTCATATCCATGAAAAATAAAAAGTTTAGATTTTCCACTTTTTAAATCATCAAGTGCCAATTCAGAAATATAATCTAAACAGGACTCTGATTTTTTATCATCGATAGTAAATGCCTGGTCAAAACTTTTCATACAAATAGGATATACATAAGGTTCTGAAAAAGTTCCTATTTCTTTAAAACTAAAATCATTGTTGGGCCAATTCCATTCGCGAATTTTTAATTCAGTATCACAAGGTTTTATTCCATTCCAAGTATATTCTATACAATTATCGATTGGTATCCCATCAATAAACTTTTCTACACCAAAAATTAAATTCATTTTTTACCACACATTTTTATTATATTATCATATAAAAGATTTGACCACTCCAAATGAGATTTTTTACCTGGATGTCCAGAGTTATCTGCGAAATCTAAATTATTCTCGCTAATAAATGCCGCGAAACTAAAATTTAATAAATGTTTTTTATCAACAAGTCTATTTTTAATTCTTTGGCTACTTGTACCAAAACTCTCAAAAAATAAAAAAGAAACACCATTTGATTTACATAAATTCTGTAAATATATAATTTGTTCTGTAAATTTATTTCCAAGATCATCTATATCATAATGAAGTAAAAAATATTGTTTCCACCACTTTTCCCATTCCTCTTTAGTATAGTAATTTAACAGTTCATTTCTATCAATATCAATAGTTTGACTTACCAAACCATCTATTTGATTATTCATATGTTCTTTAAAATCCTTAAAAAAGTCACGATTTACCCAATTTATATTTTGATACTTTTTTAGTATTGCATTATAAAATACATCTCGTGATATTTCTGAAAATCCCACCACTAATATAATTTCATTTAATTTATCAGTATTTTTTTCAAACCAATCACTAACCCTCAATACCATAGACTGATTACTTGAACCTCTTACGGATAAATTAATATCATCCACTCCAAGTTTTTTTGATAAATGATATGACCACCTTTGTGTTTCATGATTTTCTAAACCGTCTCCATAAACCCAACTACATCCATCAGAAAGTAATATTTTTTTATTTTTAATCATATTACCAATTCCCTAAAAATTCATGATTTTCTTTTATTAATTCTTTTACGGTCATAATATCATTCAACTGAGTACATCGTTCTCTTACATCTTCTCCCCTTAAATATATTTTCTCTACTTTACTATTAATAAAAACCACTCCCTTCCAATCCACCATATGATTACCCGAATTTCTTTTAATCATTCTGTACGATAAACTTTTAGTTTTCTTTTTTAGTTCCGATAGATTAGCATCTATTGATACTTCAATATATGGATGAACATTATGCCAACTAACAACATCATCATTTTTAAACATTCCTTCATGACTTGCACAAGAATTATTAGTTTCTATTCCTCTTTCCCAAAGATATTTCAATAAAGGTAATATTTCTTCATCTAACTTGTAAGGTGGTTTAGATAAATCTTTACCATTTAGTGCAGCTTGAATAAACTTATTATTATCAACACTCATAACACTTCTATCATAGGATTAATCACCTTTTCAACAAACAATTTATTAGAATCGGGATGTGGATGACCAGGATCGTGTTTACCATTTCCCCAAGCAAATCGTTCTCCTAAAATTATCCATTCTGCCAATCCACCATACTCTACTTGTTCATCCTCATAAAACCACCACTTATCCCAATCCATTATATCCCACAGATGAGTTGTGTTGTGATATATATCTTTTAATAAAGGACTATCCTTTGATAATTTACAATCTATTTCTTTTGGCCAGATGATATTATCATGCCATTTTTGATAAGTCCATCCCATACACCAAATATCATGTCCTATTTTAGTTTGCCCAACCTCACCAAATCCACTCGGTACAGTAAAACTATATTTATTAAAACTATTTTGCCAAGTCATAAACTTGTGAGATATATTTTCTTTTTCTAAAAACCATTGCAATCTTAATATATTTTCAAGTCCACGAAGAAAACTTTCTTCTTCTGTATAAAAATTCTTAAAGTAATTATCAAACAACTTAACAACGGGTTTATTTTCCCATTGCATTCCACGAGTAGAACTTTTTAACCAACAAGATTCTTTGTAAGGTATTCTATAATGTTTCTCGGTACAGACAAAATTCTCCAACCAATTCATATCATTACCATCTATATAAATTTGATGCATTGGTGTTTCTCTATCAGTAGATAAAACTTCATGTCTATCCATTCCAGACCACATTACCAAAACTTTTATTCTATCTCTTTCTATTCCCTCATTTAATAATTTGTTTATATGATAAATAGTACTCCGTGAAATGTATGCCTGGCCAGCACCTGGAGTTGCAATATTATGTACTTCATACTTTTCCCTATCCAAATAATATGGCCAAGAATTTCCACAATTGGTAAAACTACATCCTGCTGTTATAATATGTTTTTTTCCCATCTTTAATATTCTATCCTATACATTGGTCTATCTTGATAATCTGTTGTACCTAAAAACTGACAATTACCATATTTCTCACGATACTTTTCTAACCAATCATCATACTTTCTTAATGGAATTGAATAATGATTAGTTGGTTCAAAATAAATCTCTTTTAAATTAAAAATTTCTATCATATTTGACAAAAAATTGGTGTCATAAAAAAAATCAAAATCATATACACTATATACAAGTAACTTATTAAACTCTCCATATTTTTCTCTATATTTTAATACTTGACTCTTACCTTTCTCGGTATCAAATGGATTTGAACCTTCAGTCTGACTTCCATCATCATTAACTCTTTCAATGTCTATATGTTCAAATGAAATATTTTCATAACCACTTATTTCTTTTGCTATATTACATAAATTAATCATAGTAAGATTAGAATCTATACCAAGTGCATATTTTGACCTTATTGTATTTTCAGGTCGTTGATGTACCGAATAAAAACAAAAATAACCTGTATTACATCCCCAATCAATAGTTTTATCATCTCTCTTAACATCAATTTCCCGTATAGCAAATTTTGCATCTCTAATAAATCTTCTTGAACCAGAAATATATAAATCATTAAAATCGGGTTTATTCCAATCTGGTAATTCCGTTTCTGAAAAATATGGAACTAACAATGGTGTATATAATTCACAATAATTTGTTTCTATGTAATTGATTAATTTATGTCTTAATTCTTTTTTATTTGACCTATCCATCTAACATCCCCAATCTGTTTATTTCATTGAATAAATAATCTGCCCAAATACTATGACCACTTTCATTTGGATGACCATCATTAGGCATAAAAGTATATTTTTGTTCATCTTTTAATACATAATCCCAAAATATTTCATCACAAAAATATTTTGTATCTATTAAATCTATAAATAAATCTAAATTATAATCTTTATACTCATGATAGTGTTCAAAAATAGTTCGTGAAATTATAGAACCATATTCAAAAGTTGAATTTTTAGTATATGGTTGTTTTTTTATAATCAAAGTTTCATCTTTAACTTTAAAATCATTTGGAAATGTATTAAAAAACAAATATGGAATATTATTTGATTCACAATAATATTGAATAAGTTTTATACATTTAAGGGTTTCATATAAATCGTGTAAAAAACTTTTCATTTCCCAAACTATTCTTTTATCTTGTGTAACTAAACTATTCCACTCTTTTGTTTCTTCTGAAAACCATTCGTTTCTATTAACATTTGTCCACCCAACAACAAGAAATACATTATCTTTATATTTTGGTAAAAAATGAAGTAACTCTCGACATATTGTTTGATTACTTAAAGAGTATAAAGCACAATTAACTAAATCAAAATTTAATTTTTGTGCAAGTAATTTAGGAAAAGGATTTTCAAGTGGATCACCATTATCTGGTTGATATCCCCAAGTGAAACTATCTCCGTGTGTTAATAAAACCTTATTATTCATCTTTATTTATAAATAAATGGATCCCGTTTTCGAATTTCTTTTATTTTTTTCTTATATATAAAATGTGATTTAACTTTAAACCACATATATTTTAACCACTTAATCATTCATAACTCCCTGGTAATAAACCTATATGTTCATTTATTGGATTATCAGTATATTTCCAACTTAAATGTTCACAATTAAAAAATATAACATTTTCACTACACTTAAATAAAGCCTTATTTGAATTCCCAAACCAAAACAAATCAAAAATATGACTATTCCACTTAAAGTCTCCATTAATATATATAGACATACCAATAAATTCATTTAACTTTGGAACTTTATACCTATCCTCGACCTTAATTTGAATAAAATTTATATCAAAAGTTTTTGTTAGGCTATCAGGAGTCAAATGAACTTTAGATGTTCTATCACCTTTATAAATAATATTAGTAACTTCTTTACCTATAAAATATAATACATCTTTTCTCAATACCTTATTTTTAATGTGAGTAAAATCTTTTTTATCATCCGTGCCAACATATATATTTAATGGAACAGAATTATAAAATATTTTTCCATAATTAACTGGTGGATCCCAAATCCACCCTTGAGCTTCCCAATCTGTACCAGTACCTTCAAATCTTACTTCTAATTCAAATCTATATAATTTATTTTTATCTGTTTCTGTACGGCGACTACCATAATAAGTATGAATCAGAAAGCTTTCAAGTCCATAAGGACTTAAACAATCTATCACTTGGTCTACACTATTAATCTCTATTGCCTCTGAATTAAATGGATGGTCATTATCACTAAAAATAAAAGCTGGAACTTTATCTATTCCAGCTATTTTTGCTGCTGCCTGAGAACCGATTCCTGGATGTAAATTATAAAAATAATTTTTATCATTGTGTGCTCCTTTATCCCTATACCTAACTGGATGTAAATTTTCTCCCTCATCTTGAGTAATAACTATTTGGGCAGGATTTATATTTCCTTTCTCTAAAATATCTTGAACTAACCACCTATCTTGCCAAAATGAATGACCACCCAATCTAATAATATTGTAATCAGTAAACATACCATACTGTAACTGATTAAAAATTGCTTTGTGAATTGTATCACAATCTCCATGATAAATTTTAGTATTGGTAAACCAATCATTATTTAATTCTTTAATAAATTCAACTCGTGTATTTCCTTTATTATTAAAATAGTCTACTAATGTTTTTATATTTTTTTCTTTTATCATAATCTTGGATGTAACTTTCCTATTTCATTTTCCGTAACCAATTCATCTGTTTTCCATTTATTATGTTCACAATTAAATACTATTAATTTATCACTATTTTTAGTCATTGCATTATCTGTATTTACATAATAAAAAACTTCAAATATATCTTCAAAATCAAAATGTTTATGTAAAATATTTTCTCTTTTTAATTCAATATCTTTGTCATAGTAAATTGCAAATCCATTAAAATCATTTAATTTAGGAATACTAAATTTATCAAAATTGTCATCAACTTGTACTAACTCGATTTCAAATCCATCAACCTTACTCTCAAATCTATCCGAATTACTATAAACCCTCAAGGGTAATGTATTTTTAAAAACATTATAAAAATTTCTATCATACTCCCATGATGGTTTTTTATAATCAGTATCATCTTGTATAGTTAATTTATAAATCCCCATAAAATCACTCCACTCAAAGTCATATTCGTATCTTAGTGGTTCAACAACATTACCAGTTATAATTTTCATATCACCTAAAGACTTAATCTCTTGTCCACCATAATCTAAATTATGTGATTTACGAGAAAAAATTATTGCTGGCCATTCTAATAAATCAAGAAAAGCCAAAATATTTATTTTACCCGTACCAGGATGTATTCTATACCACATATTACTATCAGTTCTTACTTCCATTTCCCTAAAAGTTTCGTCTTTTATTTTATCAAGATTATCAGATAATGACATATCATACGCTGATACCTGCAATGGTAAATATGAACCTCTTTTCATAATATCTTGAATTAACCATTTATCTAACCAAAAATGATGTCCTTTGTCTTTATAAGTTTGATATTCTTTTTCCCAAGGAGAATTTAAAATATTTTGATATAATCCCTTATATCCATACATAAAATCTGTAGTTCCACCTGCTGAATTTCTTTCCCATGTTTTGAAATCATCGTCATCAAGTTTTTTAAATAATTCACATTTTAAAATATTTTCATTTAATTTAAATTTATTAGTATATTCTATTTTTACATCATTATCGTTACAAAATTGAAAATAACACTCCCATATTTTTTTAATATCATCACTACTTCTTGAATCCGCAGTTTTATTTTTTTCTTGATGAAAAATACTATACTCTAAACCACCAGGCCCATTTATAAGTAACTTGTCTACATCAATTCCTTTATTTTTTGCATATAAATAAAACTGATTATCTTTAGGAAATGTTTTTTCCCACTTCATGTTATATCTCTTAAATTTGTAGTAACTCTTTTCACTCTATCTTCTTTATCTTCAACACGATTATTATAAATAACAACTTCACCACTAAGTTTTAATTGATCACAATTAGCACACAATAAATTTGATTCTCCACAAGTTCCCTTTTCATGATGATTATGAATTTTTGAAAATAAATTATCTTTTTCAGTTGAAAAAATTTCTTCTAATGTCTGATGTTTAAAATTACCCAATATCATCTCATTATTAAAATCAAAACAACACATTATAATATCACCATCTACCTGAATTTGTATTGGGCCCGTCTCAGGTCGTCCACAAGTTTTATGTATTAGTGGACTTTCGTAATCTCTATACTCATAAGTGTCTACCCAATTATGCGGAACCCAAATTTCTAAACTACATTTATCTCCATAATCCTCTATAAGTTTATCTATATCATTTTTATTTTCTTCTACGATATCTGCAGTAATAATAATCTCTGTTTCACTTGGTCTTTTTTCAATAGCATAATCTAAACTTCTTAATACATCTTCCAATGTATGTTTATTTCCCTTATAATTCAATACCTTACCATAAGAATCTGGATTAGTAGTATGTAAACTTACTCTTAAATCCATAATACCAATCTCAAACATTTCATCTATTTTAGGTTCATCTAACAAAGAACCATTAGTTAAAACATGAACACCATAACCCTTTTCTTTTGCATATCTCATTTTATCCAAAAGAGTTTTATCTAAAAATGCCTCACCAAAACCAGAAACGGTAATTTCATTTATTTTATCTCCAACTTCATCTTTAAGCTTATCTACATAAAACTTATAATCCTCTAAAGACATTATCTCTTTTCTACGAGTAAAATCATCAGTTGGCCAGGGACAGAATACGCAAGCAGCATTACACGCTGTTGATGTTTCTATTCTTGCTTCATTTGTTCTTGGTATTGGCATTTGTAATTCTTTTTATATTTGGAATCAATATTTCATCTGTCCACAACTTATGTCCTAATTCATTTGGATGTAAATCTTTATTACTGATAGTTAATCTCTCACCATCCTTATATGGAACACCATCTATTCCCACTTTTGGTGGAATTTTTGTTGGATTAGTAGGATGGTGTTCATATGTTTTAAATTCTTTAATTCCTACATTCAATAAAAATTGATAAAATTCTTGTTTTATAAAACAATTTAAATCTATACTACTACATAAAAACTGAATTATATCTATGAATGTAACAACTTGTGGTGTTCTTTTCTTACCCTTATTATTTAGATAAAATTCAGAATAAACACCTTTAGTATCTTTCACTTCTCCATAATTTTTCAAATTTACATTCATATGTGCATAATAATCATCATTATTATAATCATTTGCCAACCACACAAGTTTATTTTTTTCAAAAATATAATCAGTTCTCCAACCAATAAACATAAGATAGGGTATTCCTCTGTCCTCTAATAAACTTTGTGTTGTCTTTATACAATTTAAAGATGAAAATGTATCCATTAATGAACTTTTATGCATTAAATTTAATGCATTATTATTAGACCAACTGTATAAATCTTCATAATAATACATTCTTCTTGAATTTGTAGTCCAATTTATAATAAAAAAATTATTTTCGAAATCACCACTTAACAGACTTTGTGTAACATCCATAGCAATCTTTTCATTAGAATTATTACCCAAACCAAAATTATTAACTTCACAATCAAAATGCTTACCAAGTAAATATGGATAAAATTTTAACCCATCATATGTATTTTGGCCTGTTACACAAGTTCCAGTAATACTATCACCGAAACAAAGTATTTTTTTAATTTCCATAATATCTTTTCTCTAATAATTTTACTTGTTCTGGAGTATCAATTCCAAAACCTATATGTTTTATCTTATGTAATTTAACCCTATGTCCTAATTCTATTACCTTTAGTTCTTCCAAACTTTCAATCTTATCAAGTTTAGTTTCTATATCACATAACTTCCGAAGTCCCCAATAAGAAAATATCTTTATACCCACACATTTTTTACAATCTTTATAATCAAATGTACCATCTTTTTTAGAAGGTATAACCATTCGTGATTGATATAATAAATAATCATCATAAGTAGATACTATTTTGGCAGATAAATTAGAAGTACAATCTTCCTCACAATAAAAATCACAATAGCATAAATTAAAATCATCTAATTCTGATGACAATACTCTTTCCAATTCATATCTATCAATCAATGGTTCATCTGCTGGAATCATAACATAATAATCATCTACAAATTTTTTAGAAAGTTCAATTACTCTATCAGTTCCACTCTTGCAGTCAAGTGAAGTTGGAATAAAATCAAATTTATATTCAGAATGTAAATCAGAAACTTCTTTTACATAATCTTCTTTGGGTGCAGTAACAATAACATCTCCCAATCCTTGACATAATTTTATAGAATGTTCTATCAAAACCTTTCCTAAAAAATTACTAATATACTTATTTGGAAATCGACTACTTTTCAATCTATATGGAATTATTAATTTCATTTGAAAATATCTTTTACCCTATCAAATAAAAAATTATCTACATACCATTTCCACTTTTTTTGTTTTGGATGATTATCATTTTGCCACCAATCAAGTTTATCGTGATGATGATCAACAAAACAATCTATCATACCTAAGAATTTTGAACCTTGTGATTCATAAAAAAACCACTTATCAAAATTAAGTAATTCTGTTATCCATTTGAAATCATCTTGACCTTCAAAAATCCACTCGGTTTCATTTTTATGAAAATCTGGTTCTATATGCTCTAACTCATATTTATTATTATGATGCATAGAAAAAGTATGCCGTAAAGATAATGTACCAAAACTATTTTTTTTCTTTGATTTATCCTTTGGTGATGTGGTAAGTGCACCACCGATTGCTGGAATAAATAAATAATCTATGTTATTCAAATCTAAATAAAATTGTGTTTTTAATATTTCATTCCATGCATCCATTAGTAAAGTATCATCAGATAGTGTAAGAGACCACTCTACAGCATCCATACCTATCCATTTAGGTTTTTTATTTTTCCTATTAAGTTCATCTTTACCCATTCCATCAACATATCCATTTCCCTTTATAGTATTTGGATTAAAATAAACTTCATCGGCCTTTATCCTCTCTTCAATATATCTCTCTGTATCTAATTCCATTTCAAATACTCTTCTATAATTTACACCAGCAGCTGAATCATTATAACTAACTAAATTTGACTTTCTTGGTGTTGGTGGCCACTCAACTATTACAAAAATATCATCAGAACTTATATTTTCTTTACTGAGTAAATGATGAACTGCATATATTATTGATTTACTAACATAGTCCGCACCCATAGATCCTGCACCAAAATTATAATTCTTCACTTCTCTATTTAAACTATTTAATTTTTCCGTAAGGAATCTTGACCAACATCCTCCAGTTTCATTTTCTGTAAAACTACACCCACTCGTTATTAAGTATTTACTCATTAAAACACCTTCACATTATATTGTTTTTCAAACGCCACAGCGTCATGATAAGAATTCACTATTGGCTGTCCTTTAATATTCAAACTTGTGTTTAAAACCATAGGACATCCTGTTTTTTCATAAAACTCCTTAATAAGTTTATAATAACCTGGATTATCATCTTTACTTACAGTTTGAACTCTCGAAGTATTATCCACATGACATATTGCTGGATACTTATCTGGAAACTTACAAGGTGCCGTAAACTGCATAAACTGAGATTTACGAACTGGCATATCAAATATCTCGTGTGCGTATTCTTCAAGGACGGATGGAGCGAATGGACGAAACTTTTGTCTATGTTTTATCTCATTCACTCTATCCTTTATTTTATGTCCTCTCGGATCTGCCAGTAGAGAACGATTACCAAGTGCTCTTGGACCGAACTCTGCCCTTCCGTTTGCCACACCAACGATATTACTATTAAGTAACTCGTTTAATACTTTTCTTCTTGGATATCGACCTTTAATATCATAACCTGTAAATGGTGAAGTCCAATTTATATGTTCACCGAATACATAAGCTGCCGAACCTAATGATGAACCT
>Ga0208407_1000140_pt1 | contig 32373 bp, 31 predicted proteins | sample ETNtaG_9_FD_185775 | JGI IMG/M metagenome (GOLD analysis project Ga0208407, IMG submission 185775) | Marine microbial and viral communities from oxygen minimum zone, Eastern Pacific Ocean - ETNP201406SV69 (SPAdes) (version 2) | ecosystem: Environmental > Aquatic > Marine > Oceanic ...
CCTGGGGTCGTTCACTATGCAAACGTAGTTCTCCCAATCGACATCCACATACTCCTCCACGAATTCCAAGGGAGTCATCTCCCCCTTTCTGTGGAACTCGTTATCCTTGTCTCGCCATTGCCAGTCGAACTTCTCTGGTGGGGTTCCCAGATGGATGCACAGGATCTTCCAAATCTCTCCCATTCTCGATTCCTTGTGGCCCCTTGCCTCCTCCTCGGAGCCACCATCGTCCAATATCGACCTGATCTCACTTGCAGTCGTTCTCAAGATGTCTTTCAGAATCGTGTTCATCGACCTGGTGCTACTGCTGCTGTGCGACTCCGGATATGCAGACATCGGGACTAGTCCGTGCTTCCTAATCAGATTCGTCGCCATGTTCCATTGACCACCATCGCCGATCGGGTCACTGAGTAGGAAGTGGATTGTCCGATCGTCCACCGGTCGGTCCGAAGTCTCCAGAATAGCCTCCAGAAAGTGATTGGCCCTCTCCAACTTGTCCCAGAAGTGAATATGCGCCTGACTGAACTCGAAGTTCTTCACATTCATCTTCTTCATCGCTCCCACCCTGAATAGATTCAACGTAGCGAACAGCCAACACCTCCCGCTCCTCCTCTGGTTGGTGACGCTCCACTCGTCCAATTTCGTGCTGAACGAGAAATCCATGTTCTGGACCAGGTCCCTCCGAAGGGTGAGTGTGGAGAGGTCTGCATTGCTTACAGCGTTCTGTGCTACCACTGCGGAAGCATCGGACTCGAATGCCTTCCTGAATTCCTTTATCTGTCCGTCAGTTACTCCCTTTGCCATTGTTCAACCCTCCATCCGTGTGCGGCGCCGGAGAGAGTTAGTAATTGCCCTGCTATATCGGAGCCGCTTCTGCGAGACCAGCCGCGATGAGAATCTCAGCTACAATGGACGAGCAGTTCTCAATGTCCCCCTCAGTTAGGACCACTTCGGACCCGTCCGCCATCAGAATCGGGTCCTCCACATCCTTGAGGACCCTTATTCTGAGAAGATCCGATGGCTCCTCGCTCTCCTCTTCTTCCAGAGTCCTTGACTCCGAGGGTGATGCTGCGTGTTCTGGGAACTCGTCCATCTCCCTGATCCTGTCCTCCTCGTCGAAATCGGGCTCCTCCCACTCCCCCTCCTGTCTAGGTAGGGGCGGCTTGGTAGCCGGTACATCCTTGTCATCCCCCTCAGAGAAATCCTCGAGCGTCTCAATCACCTCGTTAACCGCTGCAACCGGCTCCGCCTCAGTAGAACCGAGCATGGAAGACCATGATGTGGAAACTTTGTACTTCTCAGCAAGGTCCCTTACTCCGTTGTAGAAAACTCTCTCTGATGGGTCGTGACGGCTCCAGTCAAGTGTCTGGAATCCGGCCGAACTACCATTCGAAGAGCTAAGCAGATTTGATGAAACTGCATGCCTCGTGAAAGACGTAAGCCGAATCCTGGTCAAATCCCTGACGCATGTCCGTGCTACCCCGAGTCTCCTGGAAAGCAACTGGGCCTTGGCAGTCATCCCTTCATCCCTCACCGTCTCTGATAGCTCGGTTTCCATGCCTTGCAATAACTGTCCCACAGCGTCCCAGAAGGCCATGCCTTCAGCCATGGCGACATCAACAGGAGTATCACTGCTCTTCTGCTTCCGAGTCACTTCGATCAGCGTCTTATGCACCGCTTCCAATTCATTCTTGGAAAGCCTACGAGAACCAGAACCGACTGCCATGAACGCGACCTATCTAGCATCCAGCGAAGGAGATACATCAACAATTCCTTGACAAAGTTACAAGAAGCCCCATCCGCGATAATAAAATCCAAGTCTTCCTTCGGTGAGGTGCAGGTGTACCCGAGTGGTCAAAGGGGGAGGGCTCAAGATCCTCTGCATAGCGCTTCGCAGGTTCGAATCCTGCCGCCTGCACCACTAGTCACTGACCAAGTAGCGCCTTTAGGAGCTCTATCGAACCGCTCTTGCCCCTTTGATCAGTGATAGTGTCAGCAGAGGAAGCAACTTCTGGATATAGGTCGCTGACTGCAACCGAGAAACCAACTAGGTCGAACATCGGTAGGTCATTTGGAGCATCCCCACAGGCAATAACCCGTTTGGGGTCAATCCCCCTCTGCTCCAGAGCAATACTCAGCCCTAGGGACTTGTTCAACCCTGGACTTACGATGTGAACCGCGAACCCGGTCGGGACGACTTCTAGATCAGACCATTCACTATCTGCAATGAGGCTCTTCATCTGTTCGAACGAGTCAGTCTCACTCAGACACCACTCGGTCTCCCTCCACCTGTTGGACTCTATTCCACTAGGGTCCAGACCTTCGATCTTGGTCGCTAGCCATTTCGCTGCATCCCTCGCCCTGGAACCATCTGAGAGTGACCTAATTTCATGTCCCTGAATACTGTCCCAGACCATCCCCCCATTCTCGGCGACAATAAAGCCGGAAGTGCCCAATGCCTGCATTATCGGTGTAACGTTCGGCAGCGTCCTCCCGGAGGCAAGTGAAACAGGCATTACCTCTCTGTCAACCCTCTTTGCTAGACTCACCAATTCGTCATGAAAGCCATCTCTATCGAGCAGCGTCCCATCGACATCGAATACAACCATGTCCCATTCTCCAAGATTGGGGACATCCACCATGTTCACTCGAATTGGCGCACATTCAAGATACCACCGACAGGGTTGCATCATGTTGAAGCGATGTCCGATATTGGGAGTTCCATGGTCGAAGACTCCGATGACTTCCTCTACCTCGATGATGAGGAGGGGGAAGACTCTTCGGAGAAGCCTGCACCCAGGAAGATTTCACTTCCCAAGATTTCACTCCCAAAGAGGAAGCCAGCAAAAAACATCGACTCCTCGAAACCCCGAGAGGAAAATCCTCTAGACTCTGATGAAATTGAGATTTCATTGGATGGAATTTTCCAGTTCGACTGGGGAATCAGGGGGATGGACTGCCCTGACTGTGCAATGAAGGCGTCCCGAGCAGTCAACCGACTACCAGGCATCCAATCTTGTAAGATTTCAGTCGCTGAGGGTACTGTTGAGATCTATCAGGATATTTCCGATGGGACGGTAGCAAGAGCCTCCTCGGTACTCACTAGCCTAGGGCATGAACCAGACGTTGGGTGGCTGAGGGCTGTAGGGGCCAATCCAGAAAGAGCAGCTCTGCGCCTTGGAGTAGACAACAAGGGACTCAGGAACTCCATACTTAGCATCCCTGGGACATTGGACGCAAGAACCGACAAGGGAAATATCGATGTTCAGCGGGTTTGGATTTCAGATCCGGAACTGAGGACGGCATCCGAACAGAAGATGTCCGAGGTACTTGGAGAGGGACGGTTGTTGTCACCGGTTAGGGAGTCAGGATTCAGGAAGGACCAGATTCAACTCCTTGCAGCCGTGCTGACGATACCTCTGATTGTACTTGTAGCTGCAATCGAGGCATCCGAAATGATTCCTTCTGCAGTTGCTTGGGCTCTAACTCTAACTGGCGTCGCCTTTGCAGGAAACCAACTGTTCAAGGAAGCAATAGCAGGTTTGAGAAATCGTGTAATCGGATTTCAGGTTCTAACATCTCTCGCAATAGTGGGTGCGATTGCACTCGGCGAGCTGATAGAGTCCCTAATGGTCGTCTCACTAGTCGCATTCGCCTCTCATCTCGAGAATAGGGCATTGATTAGAGCCAGGCAATCAATGCAAGGGGGCCTTGACAGACTACCAAGAAGAGCTAGGTTAGTAGCCAATGGAGAAACGAAGCAGTTGGGTGCTGCCAGGTCTCTGAACGTGATCAATTCAGTGTCATTGTCCCTATCCTCCGACATGGACTGTGACAACGATCTAGTTCCCGTCGAGGCACTCGAAGTAGGGGAGATGATCGAGGTAAGATCAGGAGAGACAGTCCCTGTGGACGGAGTAATAATCGAAGGAACTGGTGCAATAGACAGGGCACCCCTTACTGGAGAGCCCATTCCTATTCCGGTGAAGGTAGGGGATAGGGTGGAGGCAGGTCTGGTTTTGGCTCGTGGACCTCTAGTAATCAAGACAGAGGCTACTGGCGATGGTACTAGGCTTTCCAGTTTGATAGACCTGGTTAGGCATTACAAGGACAAACCAACAAGGACACAGAGTGTAATTGAGCGATTCACTCTGTTCTGGACTCCTCTTGTAGTCTTTGCATCCCCTGTAATCGGGTTCTTGTTCACCAACTCTACTGAACAGGCGATTCTGACAACTTTGCTCCTATGGGTGGTTTCATGCCCATGCTCACTCCTTCTCGCTTCTCCTGTCCCTCATGCAGCTGCACTAACAACTGCCTCTGGTTTCGGATTGATAGCTAGGGGTGGCGATGTTCTTGAATCGGCAGCAGAGGTAAGAATAGCATTACTGGACAAGACTGGGACACTTACCAGTGGAAGGCCAACAATCTCAGGAATCTCTGCGGCCAAGGGGCAGCAAGAGTCCAGAGCCCTCAGAATCGCAGCAGGACTGGAGGCTCGCTCCAATCACCCCTATGCAAGGACGATAATCCAAGAGGCCGAGGCTCGCTCTTTGGATCCAATGAGTATTACTCAGATCAAGGATGGAGATGCTGGGGTGCTAGGGGTCCACAGGGGCGATTCGGTGATGCTGGGTAGAGCCGACTGGATTCGTTCTCAGGAGGTTTCCTTCTCAAACGAAATCGAGAAGGCACTAGAAGAATCCAGGAAAGTAGGAAAGGGAGCCAGCATCCTCGCAGTGGGAGGCTCTGCTATTGCGGTTATCTCATTCACTCACGACGATGCCAGAGACGGAGTCCTAGAGACGGTCAACGAACTATCCTCCCAGGGAGTCAGGGTGGAGATCCTAAGTGGCGACGAGCAGGCAAGCGTCGAGGCCTTCGCTTTGGAGATAGGGATTGACCCATCACTATGCAAAGGAGGGGTCGATCCAGAGGGCAAGGCAGAATACGTTACCAAGTTGTCTTCTGAGAACCGGACAATGATGGCTGGAGACGGTTTCAATGATGCCGGCGCTCTAGCGGCAGCAGATGTTGGCGTAGCTGTGGGAAGTGGAGACCAAGTCAATCTAGACGCTGCCGATGTCCTAATTCCCGGACAGGACCCAAGGGTACTGTCTAGAATGGTGAGCCTTGCAAAGAGGACCCGACGAATCGTGTATGCCAACATAGCTATCTCTGTGATGGTCACAATGATTCTGGTCACTGCAGTTTTGGCTGGCACCGACATAAATTTGGCTGCAGGTATAGCACTCCACGAGGCGAGTGCAATCATCATCATCTTGAACGGGATGTGGGTTTCTGGAACTGGGACTCAGAGATTATCTTCTCTGGCCGATCTAGCCAGGGACATTTTCTCCGACATGGTCGAGATTTGGGCTATTTTCATCGGTAAGGATAGCGAAGACACTTCAGCGACCTCTTGATTAAGTGGTATTATTTCCCGATATCATGGCACCTCCAGATGTTGAGTCAAGGATAGCACCCCCCTTGGTCAACTGCGCGCAGTGTGGAGGGATGCTTCCACAGGGGCTGGGAGAAATCGAATGCGTACTCTGTGGAGCCATGTGTCGAGTCTCCCATCAACCAACTGTCACCGCCCTCAAGGAGGAGAAGGTACAGTGTCCACATTGCATGACAGCCGTCGAAGCAGGTACAGATAAGAGGCCAGTGGAACTGTCTTGTGGAGCCTGCTCAGGAATTTTCACACTAACTAGAAAGATAGTCAAGGTTGAGGTTCAATGCCCATCCTGCGAAGCAAATCTGAGAATCAGGCCCAGACCCGGAAAGAGGGAATTGAAGTGCCCGGGATGCCAGAATGCTTTCTTCGTCACATTTTAGTTCCGAGAACCGTATAGTGGTTAGAAACCGCCATTTCTCTCCATTTCCGACCCTCTTGTCTCAAATACCCCGAAAAGGGCGTCGATTTGGGGATGGGCACGTGAGTGAGAGCAAGTCGACAGACTCGAGCGAGTCAGAGGTTTTGGACGAACTAGATGCTCTGAGAGCAGAGCACGCACTATCCTCCACAGCAATGGGGGCTGCAGCAAGGGCTCGAGAAAGGCTGGATGAAGAGTCAACTCTCCGCTCTGGAATCAGGAGAGAACGTAGAATGAGGATTTCAGAGATGACCGAGAGAGTCTCTGGTATGCAAGGTGCAATGAGGAAGGCAAACGAGATTCTATTCGAAGAGCAGTTACAGCAGATTGAGGCAGATCTCAGGGATGAGTTGGAGGATGAGCTTGAGAGGCTGGAGAAGGAGTCATTGGAGAGGGAAGAGCGACTCCTCAGGGAAGAAATGCTACATCGTCTTCGCAGAGAGGAGAACAGGCTTCGAGATCAACTGGATTTAGAGAGGGATAGGAGGACCGAGGCTCACTCATCTAGGATTAGAGAAAGACTCAGAGAAGAAATGGAAGTCGAGTTCACCCGAAGGAAAGCATTCCTCGAGGAAAGGCTCGAGCTGGAGGCCAATCAGGGGATGGAGAGAATGGAACGCAGGGTTGAGATGGACCTCAGAGAGGCAATGGAGTCCGAGGTTCACCGGAAGTCTGAGGCATTTAGGCTAGAGCAGGAAATAAAAATGAGAGATAGCATTGCCAAGAAGAGGCGGAAGTATGAGGCTAAGATGGAGAAGCAGCTCGAGAGCGAAAGGGAGTCTCTCGAGAAGGAACTGAAATCCGACATCAATGTCAGGACAAAGGCGCTGCAGGAAGAATCCGAGAGGGCCGCCATTGGGGAGCTAGACCGGAGGTTCAGGGCCGAGAAGGAGAGCATGGAGGCAGCACTCGGCCTCAGAAGACAAGAACTGGCACTGGAGAGCGAGGTTGAGATGGAGCAGAGAGTCGCCGATTTCGTCAAGGACAGGGAGTCTGAGATGATGTCAAACCTCGAGAAGCAGATGTCGAAGAGAGGAGACATGTCGAAGAAGGACATCAAGGAGATGCTCAAGACACTAGAGTCGGAGATTCGCCTAAAGATGGAAACGGCACTTCTTGACGCAAGGCACAGGGCAATGGATCAATCTGGCTCTTAGTTGACCCATTATTCAGTAATCGCTCTGATTCGACCATCTGCTTCCCTTGCGAACTCCCAGTATGATTGACTAGCGGGGTTTGACTTGTTTGGCTTCTGTGCAATCACTATGGGGGCACCCTCCAGGGGTGACTCTGCTATGGCTACCGATCTTGGGATCTGTGATTCAAAGACCCTGTCCCCGAAGTGCTTTCGAGCATGCTCGGTCACCGTTTCGCATAGCTTACTTCTTGATTGAACCATGGTCATCAGGATTCCCAACAGCCCCAGTCCTGGATTCACTGATTTCTGGACCTCCCTGATTGAGGAGATTAGCTGCCCCATCCCTTCCAAGGCATAGAACTCGGCTTGAATGGGAATCAGCAACCAGTCTGCCGCACAAAGGGAATTTACGGTAAGCAGTCCTAGGGATGCCGGAGTGTCGATGATTATCACATCGAAATTCCCCACAGCCTCCGAGAGGGCGAGTTTGAGCCTATTTTCCCTACCAACCCTTGTCGCTAGGTCAACTTCGATCCCAGACAGATCAAGATCCGCGGGGAGTATCCACAAGTTTCGGATTCCAATGTGCTTTGGAGGACCCCTGGACTTCTCCGGATTATTCTTCCTCCAAGCAGCTTTCATAGATCTTGAGAGTATATCCGGCCCAAGAACGCAATCCTCCAGTTTCAGAGAGTCATCGCCCACCCTTCGAGAGAACAACTCGTTCATTGTAGGTCCAACACTTCTCTTGTCGACACCGAAGGTCGTTGCCACGTTTCCCTTTGGATCCATGTCCACAAGCAGAACCCTCCTGCTTCGAATCTCGTAATCTTCACTACCCATTGCCAGAGATGATGCCAGGTTTACTGCAGTGGTCGTCCGAGAACAACCGCCCTTGTGATTCACACAGGCTATCACCACTGCCACGGGGCTGACTACGGCATTCGGTTAATTGGGATTCCCGATTACTGTATTACTGGGACGTTAACTTCACTGAGGATCTTATTCACGACTCTCCTTCCGGTAACCCCCCTAATCTTGGACTCGGGCTTGAGTACAATCCTGTGACTCACCACATCCAGAGCGACTCCCTTCACGTCATCAGGGATCACGTAGTCCCTTCCATCAATTGCGGCAGACGCCCTTGATGCCTTGAAAAGACCCTGGCTAGCCCTTGGTGAAGCCCCGGCCTCTATTCTAGGGTCTGCCCTGGTTCTCTGAACGACTTGGACGATGTATCCTAGGATAGCCGGATCGATGTGAACGGTCTCCAGGGCCTTTTGCATGGCCACAACCTTCCGAGGCTCGACAATCTGTTCAACATCGTAGTTGTCCTTCCCTCGCAGCTTCCTTCTCTGCAATATCGCCTTCTCTTCATCCATCGATGGATAACCCATACTCATCTTCATGAGGAACCTATCCATTTGCGCCTCTGGAAGAGGATAGGTCCCTTCCTGCTCAATTGGGTTTTGCGTCGCCATTGTTACGAATGGCGCAGGAAGTTTGTGCGTAATGCCCTCAATTGTTACTTGCTTCTCTTCCATAGCCTCGAGGAGAGCAGCCTGAGTCTTCGGAGGTGCTCTGTTAATCTCGTCCGCTAGAAGTATGTTTGTGAATAGGGGGCCGAATCTAGGCCTGAACTCCCCAGTCTTCTGGTCATACATGTAAGTCCCGATGATATCGGCGGGAAGAAGATCGGGAGTGAACTGGACTCTCTTGAACTTGCAACCCAGTGCTTCAGCGAAAGTATTCGACATCAGGGTCTTTGCTAGGCCTGGATTGTCTTCAATCAGGATATTCCCGTTGGCCAGGATTCCAATTGCCACCTTCCGGATGTTTTCCGGCTTACCGATAATGACCTTTGCTACCTCGCTCATGAGATTGTTAGCATGCCCTGAGACAGATCTAATGAGGTCCTTCGAGCTAGAACCACCACCCTGAGCAATCGTCACACTGAACCCTCTTGTCTCCTAGGCCGATTCCATGACTACTTGAGTGTTAGGTGCCTTTGCACACCCCATGCTCTTGTCTTATCTGCCCCAGAAGTGGTCGTCCTTCCTGTGAATTGCCAGCAACTCCTCGTAGACTTCCTTCTCCATAGTGGTCATCTCCATCTTCCTAAGTTTCCTGGCATGCGATTCAGGAATGTCAACTAGGAGGACGTCCCTTTCGTCAATCTGCCTTCCTACGGTAACCCCGTCGACTGAAATTGCCACCTCGGCACCCTGCCTTGCCTCCTTCAGGCTCTCTTGCCCAGATCTGATGGATTTTATTCGCCCTACTTTGACTCCATCTTTGAGTAGACCCTGTCCAATGTGTATTCTGCCTCCGAGAACCCTTACTCCAACTACAGCCGGTTTCGAGATCCTGAATGTATGATCAGGGAGGAGCATAATTCTGCCAGGGTATACGACCAACTCCCTCCGTTCTTCTTCAAGCTCCGATTTCCGGGCCTCCACCCATTCTTCTCGCTCTTCCAGAATTCTGTAGATAATGTCGGATCCAATGTGCTTGACTCCTGCTTCGGAGCCTGCTACTTCTTCCTCCGCCTCTTCAAGAATCTCTGTGCTGAATGCCATTATCAATCGGTTTAGGGGGTCTGTAGATGCCTCAGCACTACGTACATCCCTGCGACTGACCTTGCCAATCGATGCCTCTCTAATTGGAACTTCTATCTCCCTGAGCTCCTTTGCCAGAGCCTCGAGTCCCCCAACCGTGTCAGACTTGATGCAGACGCCTTCTTCGTCGAGCTCGATTGAGAGATTTGCCTCCTCGTCAGCTGCTGCCATTGCAGCTTCCCTCTCTTCGTCGGATGAAACTACTCGAAGCGTAGTCCCCACTAGGACCCCCTCCAAGGAGGGTGCGCTAATCTTGATTCCAGCAGCCGCGTAAGCAGCCTCCGCGTTATCCCACCTGTCACCGGCATCTCTCATCTCGCTCATCCCTCTTGGCGAGAATAATCCCTTCACATGGGTGCTGACCCCTCCCCTATCGCCGACTAGGACTATCTCGTCCCCCTTGCGGATAGAGCCCCTATGCAGGATAAGGTCCAGTGTCTTTCCAAGCCCCCTCTCCTCTTTCATCTCCAAGACGGTCGCTTCTCCAGAACCATCCACATCTGTCAACTGTTCAGACAGGTATCGTTCTGCTAGGCCTATTACAACCGCTAGCAGATCCTGAATTCCCTCTCCTTCCCTAGCAGAAACTGGGACCATAGCTATCTCCTTGGTGAAGTCCTTGATTCTCTCATATCTCTCTAGGTTGAATCCTTCCTCGGCAAACTGTCCAACGAGTTCCCAGTATTTCTGATCGAATAGCCCCTGTACCTCCTTAGTCTGATCCCTCATAGAGATGGCCATCGATCTGCCTTCTTGGCACTGCCATCCATGTAGCCTATCGACCTTGTTGCCAGCTACAACGAAAGGGGTCTTCGATTGCTTCAGGATTCTCAGAGACTCTCTGGTTTGAGGCCTGCAGCCCTCCATAACATCAACAATCAGGATTGCAATATCTGCTAGAGAGCCTCCCCGAGCACGAAGAGAGGAGAAGGAATGGTGGCCCGGAGTATCAATGAAGAGGAGCCCTGGGGAGTCGAATGTCTTCCCACCTAATAGAGGCGCACACAAATCATTCAGGATTTCCGAAGGTACTTCGGTTGCTCCGATATGCTGTGTGATGCCCCCTGCCTCCCTGTCCATCACCGAGGAGCGCCCCTGCTCCCCCAGGGATCTTACATGATCTAGCAAGGATGTCTTACCATGGTCAACATGACCTAGGACAGCGACGATGGGTTGCCTACGTTCTGACATACCACCCACCTCATGCTCCTTCCCCTTCAGTATTGATTTTCTACTCGTAGATGTGAGTCTCTGCGTCACGTGCCCAGTCGACCAAACCATCTGGGAACCAAAGCCCCAACTCGAAGGAGGCTGTGTCCTCCCCGTCAGAGCCATGAATCACATTGTGTCCTATGTCCATCGCGAAGTCCCCTCTGATTGTGCCGGGGGATGCTGTGCGACCGTCAGTAGGCCCGATTATGTTTCGAGCCACGCTGATTGCGTCTACCCCAGTCCATGCCATTGCCACCACAGGTCCGGATGTGATGAACTCGATGAGGCCTGCGTAGAATGGGCGCTCGTTGTGAACCTCATAGTGCGCCTCTGCCAGCTCCATAGGGGGGGTTAACTGCCTTAGGCCAACTAGTCGTAGCCCCTTGGTCTCGAATCTACCGATAATATCGGCCACCAAGCCTCTCTGTACACCGTCAGGTTTGATCATCACGAAGGTCGTCTGCATTTCTCCCATGTCCCGGCCGAACCACCCCCCCTATTTCAACGAAGTCACGGGAGCAAATGCTTGATGAGCCTAGTACCAAGACGGAATAGCATGAATATGCAAATCCCACTGCTATTGTCGGTTTGCCTGTTGCTACCTGGATGCATGGATAGCGTAAATGACACCGTGAACCCTGAGAGAGAACTCTTCGATGACAACACATTCGTCAACGAGGACGAGCACATCAAGCTAACTTGGACCATCGACTCGGTAGCTACTATCAGGATTGCTCTGGACAAGCAGGAGGGCCCGAACATCGATCTCTACACCATGACCGAGGTGAATTACCAGAAGTACGAGGATTGCGATAGCTTCGTCTATCTTGCTGACCTCAGTGATCCAAACACCGATGCGGCAAACCTGGAGGCTACCATCGATGCTGGGACTTACGTCACCGTAATCGACAATACAGACTGCGGAGATGCTCAGCCACCAGACCAAGGCGGACTACTCTCCAGTGATGAGAATGACAGGGCAAGGGTAGACTACAGGATAACTGCTCAGTGACGTAGGCAGACTTATTTTCCCCGCTAGGCATCGGGAAATATGGTAGTACAACTTCTCGAAGTGTTCTGCTGCTTAATGGACGTCTTCTTCGCAGGGGCCGCCGGTGCGGGCGCATTACCTGCATTCGGTGAATCGAAAGACCCTGTCACACTTGCAAACCATCAGAGGAGCAAGAAGTGCGAATTTGACAGTTGCCGAACCCTCACATTCAGGTCGACTGATTACTGTTGGAAGCATCAGGATGGGAAACCCCACGAGTCCGACGGCCCTGCTACAACTCGAACTAATGGGGAAGATTCCTGGTGGGAGTCGAAAGACTAGTAATCCTAGAGATTACTTGATTCCGCCCTTCTCATAGCGACGAGTCCACTTGAGTCTCCTCGCATTTCTCTTCAGCTTGAGCATGTTCTTGCGGGACTTGCTGTCCTTGAACCAATACACTGAACCATCCCTCTTGATGAACATCATGCCAGTACCTGGCTCGATCTCCTCGTTCGTGAAACTGCAAATTCGCTGCTCTGGCATCATAATCACCTGGAGCCTATCCTTCTCGCTTCCCGGCCCGTATCTCTGAGCATTAGGATGTCACCACCCTCTCCAGTCACAGGATCCGGTCCTCGTACAGGACCTAGTACGTTCCTTGTAATGATTCTTCCAACGTCTCTCGGGTTATCTGAGTCTAGCACCCTTACCTTGACCTGCATCGCCTCTCCAGTTAGGCCCGTTCTGCCCACAATCTCAACGACTTCAGCGGGCCATGCTTCGGTTGCCATGTCTCAAACCTCCAAATCATGACGAGAGGGTCTCGAAGTGCGACTTTACCTCGTTGAATCGATCCATGCCCTCTTTCTCGACATGCATTACCGCGATTGCAGCCGTCCTAGTCCCAGTGCTCATTCCAGCAGCTTCCGCTAAGTATGCTTGATCCTCAACATAGATGAATGGAATTTCCTTCTCCTTGCAAATCATCGGGATGTGTGCAAGCAACTCTCCAGGATTAACATTCTCGGCCATGACTACCATCTGCGCAGTGCCTCTCTCTGCAGACTTGGTGACCTCATTGGCCCCCTTCTTTAGCCGGCCCTTGCCATCCTTGCCTAGGCTCTTGACCATCTCGTAAACTTGCTCTTGTACGTCTTGGGGTGTTTCGAAATCAATATGTACACTCATTGGAACATCTCCTCGTGTTAGTAAGCCGCCGCACGGCATGACCGATATAAACGCAGCGTACTGCTTCCAGTCAACCGTTATGCAGGACTTTCTCCATGAGGGCACTCAAACCTCTAGCCAATGCGGGTGCTGCGGACACGCTAGCCCTGGGATTTGGTAGGGAATCAGTTGTGTACACCCCATCCACGTGATTTGCTAGCCGAGACAAAGCCCCTCCAGTGAATAGTCCATGCGTACACGCTGCATGGACCTCGGTGGCACCCTGCCTCCTAAGTGCATCACTCGCCCTGCAAATCGTTCCTCCCGTGCTGATCATGTCATCCACAATCGCCACGACCTTCCCAGAGACGTCTAGGTCCTTCGGGGTATGCTCGATTGTATGGGCATCAATCCTGGTCTTTTCGAGATAGGAAAACTCGCATCCGATTAGACTAGCTACCTCTGTCGCCCTGGAAATAGCGCCCTTGTCAGGGCTGAGGATAAAGTCGGGAGATACCCCGTTCTGCAGACTATCCGCTATCTCAGGCATCGAGCTAACGAACTCGATTGGCATGTCCATACCTTCCAGAACCTCTGGAGCATGCAGGTCTAGAATTGCTATGCCATCACAGTATTTTGAGACAACTTCCGCCACTATTTTCGCTGAAACAGACTCTCCTGCGGAGAATCTCTTGTCTTGTCTAGCATATCCATAGTAGGGAATCGCTAGGAAAACACCAGGACCGACGTCTCCGGATTCTCCCGACCACTCCCCCTTCAAGCTAGATAGGTCTCCCTTCCTCACGTCTCGAATTGCCCCCAGAAGTAAGATAGTCTGCATAATCCCCGAATCCGGGAAAGTATTGGAAACCAGAACAACTGCCTCCGATCTGACAGAATCTATTGATTCGGGAGGGATTCTGACATACGCTTCTCCGTCCGGGAATCTCCTACTCTCCAGTGCCACGTGCTCCATGTCAAGGATTGGGGCTAGTTTCTCAGCGATCCCAGCGCCTGAGGCGCCGCTAAGGACAGGCATTTGATGACATGGAAAGGCAGTCCCTTCATGATGCTTCTTATCACAAAGAAACACAGAAAATGATGAATTTTGGTGGGCACGACAGGATTTGAACCTGTGACCTCCCGGTTATCAGCCGGGTGCTCCAGCCAAACTAAGCTACGCGCCCTTGAGCATCATCGGCACATGGGATTGTGATTTGAAGGCTACTCAAGGATTCACTCACTCTTCTTCGTAACCTTCGTCATTCAATTTCAAGAAACTGGGCAGAGTTACCAATCTGGAAAAGGTGCACTTCAGAATGACTTCATCCAGTCTAGAAGTGGTCTTGGCCAATTGCCCACAGGGCACGGCTATTGTCTCAGGAAGGCTATGCCTGGCTCTAACCATGAAGTGGGGCTTCACTAGGAGACCCTTGTATGTGCGCTTGATCTTAATTAGCTCTACGACATTACCAATGTCCATGCCGTCATTGTCTAGCACTGCTCTGTCCAACAACTCATCTGGAGCATAGAGGTCCTCTTGGATCCTAACTGTGTTCCTCCATCTTCTCTGTAATTCCCTCATCGATTTTGAAAGCTTGATGCCCCCGTCTGGTCTAATGCTGTGAACCAACTCTTTGGCTAGAGGGGCCAGATCAGCAGGCTTCCTCATGAATTCACTAGCAACCTCGTCTTCCACTTTGATCCTCAGTGACCTCACGAACTCATCCCGAGGGTGGAATCTCTCACCAACCACCACTCCCACGTGTTTCTCTCCGACGTAGACATCTCTGTGTATCATTTCCTGTATTTCGTAATCCTCTACCATTTCTCTCCCTCAGGGAGGAGTGCATCCCCCGTGCTTCTCCAAAGCCTCAGACGCTGGAGTGGCACTTATATTATTCGTTAATCAAGACTGATAATCCAATTGAAATTTTTTACTAATAATGAATTTTTCAATTGGAAAACTAATTTTAGTTTGATTTTTATTATGATTATCAGAAAAGCGAGTTTTCACTTCCCGCCACTATTTTCTCGACTCAGACCATTTCCGGAGAATGTTGATGAGCACCCCACCTCTGCCCTAAGCGTGGATGGCAAACTATCTTCTCTGACCGAAATCCGCTCTCGAACCGGCCAAGCTCAGACTAACGGCCTTAAGGACTCAGTAATCTCCTATTTCCTAGGTACAGATCCTTCTCTAAGTCGGGCTATAGAGGAGGCAACTGAGAACTTCCAGAGTCTAATCGACGACATGGGCGATGATCTATTTTCTATGAATGAGGGAGATTTGGTAGCACACCTTCAGTCGGACTATGTCAATTTCTATTCAGCCGATACTGTAAATCCATACGTCGCAATCGCTGCTAGAGGACCTTGGATAGTCACATCTCATGGGGCGGTTCTCCACGATAATGGCGGATATGGCATGCTTGGGATGGGTCATGGCCCCGATGACGTAATTCAGTCAATGCAGCAGAATTGGGTCATGGCCAATGTCATGACGCCATCCTTCAGCCAGAAGCGGCTCTCTGAACGACTTAGGAAGGAAGTAGGGCACACCAGGGGCACATGTCCATTCTCCAGGTTTGTATGTTTGAATAGCGGTTCAGAATCTGTAACAATATCTATTCGAATTGCAGATGCAAATACCCTCAAGGTAACTGGCAAGGGAGGCAAGCATGAGGGCAAGCCAACCAAGATGCTAGCTCTAGTCGAGGCATTCCATGGAAGGACACATAGACCAGCCCAGATTTCAGACTCGTGCAGTGAGAAGTATGAGAAGAACCTAGCCTCATTCCGTGAGAGGGATAACGTAATATTCGTACCAAGCAATGATCTAGACTCACTAAGATCTGCCTTCGAACGAGCGGATGAAGAGGGCTTCTTCATCGAATTGATGGCAATGGAACCCGTGATGGGCGAAGGAAATCCTGGGCTATGTGTAACAAGAGAGTTCTATGATCTTGCTAGAAATCTTTGTACTCAGCATGGGAGTATGCTAATCGTTGACTCTATCCAAGCTGGGCTGAGGGGTCAAGGATGCCTGAGTATTGTTGATTACGATGGTTTTGAGGACTGCTTGGTTCCAGACATGGAGACATGGTCAAAGGCCCTCAATGCCGGACAATACCCACTCTCAGTAGTCGGCCTCTCCGAGAGGGCCGCCGAATTATACGTAGTAGGAATTTATGGAAACACTATGACGACTAATCCAAGAGCCTTGGAAACTGCAGTCTCAGTCCTTGATCGGGTAACTCCAGAATTGAGAAAAAACATCAAGGAAAGGGGTGTTGAATTTGTTTCTAAATTGAGAGCACTAGCAGAAGAGATGCCTGGAACGATAACCGAGGTCCAAGGAACCGGACTCCTTCTATGCGCAGAATTGGATCCAGAGAAACTACCCGTGATAGGGTTCGGGTGCGTCGAAGAGTGGTGTAGGAACAATGGCCTCGGCGTGATTCACGGGGGCCAGAATGCTCTGAGATTTACCCCTCACTTTGCAATAACTTCCGAGGAGATAGATATGATCGTGGATATTCTAAGGGAAGCTCTGCTAAACTTCACGTCTAAGACTATCGAGGCCAACTAAACAGATGCGTTTCCATGCCCAGAAGTGTGCATGTTTCAGGTTCTTCAGACGGTCTGAGGGGGGCCCTTGAGGAGAGGCTAGAGAGAGCTGGAGCGGAACTCGTTGACGAACCGGAGAAGGCAGAAGTAACGATTCAGATCGACAGCCCAGAGAGCAGCGACATCGCTATTGTCCCCCTTGGATCTTCATCTCCCGGTTCAGGAATAGTAATCGAACTATCCGACGTCATAATCCCAAATGGCGGGAAGAAATGGGGAAATGGGGTTATTACCGACTGGATTGAGAAAATAATGAGTGGGAAAAAGCCAGACTCAGAACCGAATATCAGATTCTGGGTAAACGTACGGGATGTAGTCGACGCCATTTCCACAATTTGTCTGAATGGGAAAGAAAAGATTCCAAACGGAAACTATACGATGTGTGGCAGAAGAGCTTGGGAGATGGCAGATGTGACAGACGAAATCAGAGTACTCTGGGAGCGTTACAATAATTCGATCAACCATTCACACACCATTGAATCGTTGTCGAAGGTACCCAGTCCAGTAAGAGGCCTACATTCGAGAATCGAAGAAAGACCAGACCTAACCAAGATCCACGAGGCTCTGGTAATGGCGGGAGGGGATGGTTGGCACCCATTGGTTCCAATGAGGGTCTCTCTGATGGAAATGATAGCCAGCGCGAAATAACTCAACGTGAGTTTTTGTCACGTTGGATCTTCACCCTAACATCTTGGGCAAGACCTTTGCATGACTGCATAACTTTCCGAATTCTTGTTCCAGCGGCATTATTTCCAGAGTCATGCTTCTCGGCGTCTCCGAGAGCGTCGGTCAATTCGTTAATCATGTCCTGAATCCTTTCTCTAACTGACATATCATCACGTCGGAAAAAGCAGATTAATAGCCGTTTCTCCGGCGCACTTCTCATTCGTTTCCAAACAAATCAGAACCGAGGAGTGGAAGGATTAGACTAGCTTCTCCCTCAACAACTATCTGTTCCGCCTCAGGTCTAATTTTACCCCAAGAAATCGCTTCCTTTAGTCTGGCCCCAGATAGTGAACCATCATATTCCGGTGCAGTTGTAATTGAAACAGCCGAATCCATCCCAGAATCCTCTCTGAATTGGTTCCACCAGATTACGTGATGCTTCGAGATACCCCCTCCAATCATCAGTCCATGGCTTTCGTCCGCAGTCCAAATCAAGTCAGATAGAATCTGCTCATCGGCTAGAACGTCTATCATGAAATCGGGGCTTCTTTGCCTGTGCATGAATAATTGCGACCCTATCGAACCATCAGTTATGCCCGGGATTACCATAGGGATTCTGTTCTTTGCGACCCAGTACAATAGCGAGCTTTCATCTTCCATCCTGTCTCCTATTGCCCAGCAAAGCTCAACTGATCCGAAATCTCTCCAGGGATTGCTGCTATCCTTCGCCTTCCTCTCATCTTCAATCTCACTTAGCCAAGGCAGCAGGACTCTCTCTAGTATCTCCCCATAGCATTCGTTAGGAATAACTACGTTACCCAATCTGTTCAGACCTTCTCTGCCCAATGCAATGTCATCCAGACTGAAATCACCGTGGAAGTAGTCTCTGAATGTCCTTGCTATGTCATGATCAAGAGTTCCACATGTGGTGACCACAACGTTGTATGCTCTTCTCTTCAGTGCCTCTACGAAGAAACCCCTGGTTCCTGTGGCGCATAGGCAGGCCGGAAACGAAAGCCAATTGAGACATGCCTCTTCATCAGATTTCGAAATTGCCATTCTCAGAATATCCCTGGCACGAGACAACTTCGATGCTGTAAAACCACCCGCTCTGCCCATCTGGTCAATCAGAGTGCGAATATCGGATACGCTTGAGAAGTCATAGTCCTCTACTGGAACGTCAAAGTCGTCCCGCGAGTATCCGTCCATGGGAACCGCACTGGACACTTGGCTTCAATTGGTCGCATTCTGGAGATTGAAGATTCTGTCCCTCAGGTTAGCCGCTCTCTCGAAGTCAAGTCTATCAGCTGCCTGCTTCATCTCCTTCTCCAGTCTCGAAATTAGAACCGACTGATCTTCAACTCCCTCGTCCCTCAACTCTTCAGGATCCCCTAACCACTCAGGTTGGCTGACGTTCTCGAGTACGGAATCAGAAGAATTCCAAACCCCTGCACCCAATCCGAATCTTTTGGCAAGGCCCTCCAAACCCCTCTTGCCCGGGGGCTTGGCAACCATTCTCCTACCTCCGCTGCTTCCAGTTCCGGCAACACCTGAGAGGAGGTCTTCTATCTCAGCTCCCATTTCTGGGAGAGCCTTCTGAATGGTCTTTGGTACGATTCCATTCTCTTCGTTGTGCCTTCCCTGGAGGGCCCTCCTTCTCACAGTCTGACTGATTGCGGCCTCCATTGCAGGTGAGACCGAGTCTGCATACAGAATAACAGATCCATCCACATTCCTAGAAGCCCTCCCGATCGTCTGTAGCAATGATCGCTCGTTCCTGAGGAAACCCTGCTTGTCAGCATCGAAGATTGCAACTAAGGAGACTTCAGGGATATCCAGCCCTTCCCTCAGCAAATTGATGCCAACAACAACGTCAATCAAACCCAATCTTAGAGCCTTGATTATCTCTGTACGCTCTAAGGTGTCAATCTCACTATGAAGGTAGTGTGCTTTGACCCCCATCCTCTCCAAGTACTCTGCAACTTCTTCTGCAAACTTGATCGTCATCACGGTTACGAGAACCCTCTGATCCCGACTAACCCGCTCACCGATTTCGCTTAGCAGGTCCTGGACCTGACCTTCAGTCGACCTCACTTCTATACCAGGGTCAAGAAGCCCGGTAGGGCGAATCTCCATCTTCGCTATGCCATCTATCTCTTCAAGCAAATCCTCCATACTGTGCTTCTTTTTGGGCTTCTCGACTTCGGACTTTTTGGCCCCCCCTCCACCATCAACATGAATCAATCCGGGGGGTACTTCTTGTCCCGTAACCTCTGCCAAGTGCCTCAGCTCCCTCTCTCCTGGCGTCGCGCTGACATACATCATCTGGGGGACTAACTTCTGAAACTCATCAATTCTAAGTGGGCGATTGTCATATGCAGAAGGCAACCTGAATCCATGGTCGACCAGGTTCTTCTTCCTGGAGTAATCTCCACCATACATGCCTCCAACCTGAGGAAGCGTGACGTGCGACTCATCCATGATGACTAGGTATCTATCCGAACCTCCATGGAATTGCTCCCCATTGCTTGCGAAGAAGTCCAGGAGGCAGTAAGACCTCTCGCCCCTTGTTCGCCCATCGAAGTGCATGGAATAGTTCTCCACGCCCTTGCATGATCCAACTTCGTTCAGCATTTCCAGATCGAACTTCGTCCTCTGCTCCAGCCTGTGTGCCTCCAGACTCCCGTCATTTGCCTCGAACCAGTCCACTCTGGTATCCAATTCGTGCTCAATATCCTCAAGCGCTTGATTGAACCTCTCCTCGCTCGTCATGTAGAACTCTCTAGGATGGATCCAAGCCTCTTCGAAGTCATCTAGGGGTTCCCATGAGACTGCCTCGCACACCTGTATCCTCTCGATTCCTTCCCAACCGAACCTTATCCTGAGGGGGTCGTCTCTGCTTGGCATCCATACGTCAAGAACCTCGCCTCTGAGTCGTACATCCCCTCTGGCAATCTCACCAGTCGTCCTCCTATACTGCAAATCGACCAATCCTCTTACGATTTCCTGGGGGTCTGCCTTCTGGCCAACGTGCAGTCTGAGGTGATTCTGCTGGAACACCTCTGGTGGGTTGAGGCCGTAGATCGTGGAGACCGTTCCAACCGTGATGACATCAGGCCGGGAGACTAGAGAGGCCACGGTCGAGAACCTCTCCTGTTCGATGCGCTCGTTCATCTGGAGCTCCTTGTCGATGTATAGGTCGCGACCAGGGATGTACGCCTCTGGCTGGTAGTAGTCGTAGTAGCTAACGAAGTACTCAACCGAGTTTTCTGGGAAAAGCCCCGACATCTCTTGCCAAATCTGCCTCGCTAGGGTCTTGTTGTGTGAAAGAATCAATGTCGGAAGTTGCAACTCCTCGATGACCTTGGCCATTGCGAAGGTCTTCCCCGATCCAGTCACGCCAAGTAGGACGCATCTCTCCTGTCCTTCATTCAATTGCTCAACTAGCTGATCAATAGCCTGCTGCTGGTCACCAGCGGTCTCATAATCTGCCTGAAGCCTGAACATCTCAACGCCTCAATCAAGCAACCCGTCACTGAAGTAGTCTACGTATGCCATAATAGCGAGCAGAACCCAACCTGTCAGCATTGATGAGCGGAATAGAATCTTCTGATACCGCTCCATTCCTTCGTCAGATCCTGATGCAGACTCGGCAGCCTTAGTCATCACGAATATGTTTACCAGAGCCATGGCAATCACTGACACGATCCATAGAGTGTGTCGAAACCTTCTGTTTTCAGTGAACTCATGCATCCCCGTGAGGAGAAAGCACACCATCCAACCCACGGTCAGAGCAACGCTAAGGTTCCTAGTTGCTGCATCCCCATAACTGGCCGGGAAAGAACGAATCCCCTGCTCCCTGTCCACATCCTTGTCCATTAGTGCGTAGTTGATGTCGAAAGCGGATATCCAGAGGGCCACCCCCAATGAAATGAAGAAGACCTCCGGGAACCATAGGAACTCCGTCCTACCATCGAGCATTCCCGTGATGGATGCCCAACCATGAGTGTCCGCTGCGATAGCGACCCACGCCCCTGCTGGAGCAAGGGCCAAGCAGAAACCTATCCAGAAGTGACAAATCCATGAGATCCTCTTCGTATATGGGTAGATAACGAATGCGATAACTGGAAGCCAAGCCATCTTCAGAGCCACTTCGTTCAACATCCATGCAGCGAACAAGAGCATCACTAGAAATGCCGCTGAGAGCATCCAAGCAGCTTGTATCGACATCGTGCCGGATGGCAGATGCCTGGAGGAAGTTCTAGGATTGGAAGAGTCAATCTCTCTATCAATAATCCTGTTCAAAGCCATTGCAAGACCCCTGGCACCAACTGCTGCAATGACTATCCAGACGATGTCCATTCTCTCGCTTCCGAACTGCTTGTCAGCTAGAACGAAGCCGATTAGAACGAAGGGGAGAGAGAACAGGGTGTGTTCCACCTTGACGAACTCAAGTATCTCCTTCATGCCCATATTACAACCTCTTCGATAGCCAGGAATCTATCCTCTGAACGAGCTCGGGTTCGTGAAGAGTCACTGCAGGCCATCTTCGAACCGGCAAAGTCCCCCCTTCCGAAGGAATCGGGGCAGTTGCATCCCATGCAACCCTCGACCTCGAGTCGTCGAAGTGCAAGTCCCTCCCTACGTCAAATCTGCAGAATAGCTGCCATAGCAGCCTCCTTCTCCAATCCTCACTCTCTAAGTCCGCATCCGAGTCTGTGATGAACAGCCACCTAAGTCCTATGGATGCCTCCAAACCCCAAATCGAATCCCTGATTGTAGCAATCTTCTCCCTCTGGAGTTTGGCCAAATGCTCATCCGCGTCCTCCATGCTTTCCTCTGGCTTGGGCCCTCCTTCGATTTCAGTAGTTATCACCATCATAGAAGGACGTAGCATTCTTGCCTGAACAACACCCTCAATCGCGGATGCTGAAATGACTAGGGAATTACTCACCGGAGAAACCTCGACATTGTCAATTGGATCTCCATCAGCAGGTGATGTCGCGTCGATTATCAACTTGTCATGGATGTTCTCCCACGGGGAAGTATGTGCCAATGAGTCAGCCACCATCCCCTCCAGAGTCACAAGGTCACCAGGGATGCTGACCTTCATCTCCAGGGCATCAAGCAGGGAGTCGAGATCCTTCACGACATGATCCTCATCCACAACCACCACCACCTTGAGGAACATCATCTGACCAGCACCTAGTAGACCCAGTGCGGTCTTCCTAGCCTGACGGGGGAATCTTTGCTTGGAGGAAACGATGGCTAGATTGTGAAACCCGGTCTCCAAGGGCAGGAAAGTGTCAACCACATCCCTGTGTTGGAACTTCAGAACGGGTAGAAGAGCATCTCCAATAGCCTCTCCTAGGTAACCGTCTTCCATAGGAGGTACACCTACTATTGTCATCGGAACCGTTGGGTCCTTCTTGTGGGTGATTGCAGTTACGTGCATCACTGGGTACTCATCTTCAAGCGAGTAGTGGCCAAAATGGTCCCCGAACGGACCTTCGGTCCTAGTCTCGCCAGGAATTGTGTATCCCTCGATTACGAAGTCACAATCCGCTGGAACCCAGAGGTCATTCGTTAGGCATTTTGTGATTCTCAACCTCTTCCCACTCAGAAGACCTGCAAATTCGTATTCCGTCAGATTATCAGGTAATGGAGAGATAGAGCTGAAGATTACCTGAGGTGGTCCCCCTAGGCAGATTGCCACTGGCATCCTCCCTTCCGCCGAGTCTGCATGATCTGCTCCGTGTTTGTGCTTCTGCCAATGAAGCCCTACTTCCTTTGGCCCGAAGACCTGACTCCGGTACATCCCCATGTTGTGTTCTCCGGACTTCGGGTCCGCTGTTACAACCAGGGGAAGGGTCATGAAAGGCCCTCCGTCTTCTGGCCAAGTCACAGGAATCGGAAGTTTCGTCACATCTGGGTCATCAATCCTTACTTGCTGACATTTTCCTCTCGAGACCCTATTGGGGGCCATTGAGATTCCTTGCCTCAGCAATTTGATTCCAGTCCAGGGTCTCTTCATGATGCCACCTATATCGGGCTTCATCAGACCGACCATCATTTCTCCAATCTCACTGGGCTCATCCACTCCCAAAGCTAGATTTGTCCGCTCCCTAGTTCCGAAGAGATTCATCGCAAGAGGGAATCTGCTAATGCTCCCATCCTCAAGTCTAGGTTGATCGAAGACCACAGCTGGACCACCCATCTTGACCAAACGGTCAGCTATGCAACCCGCTTCGAACCTCAAGTCAACTGGATGGCCGACCCTTAGCAACTCGCCCCTAATCTCTAGGGCTCTGATGAACTCCTCTAGACTCCTCCAGCCCATGGGGATTCGTGATGCCACTGACATGAGAAGGTTCGCCTCCTCGGGGTCCCTGCAAACCGACGGATTCTTTGATGGGTGCTCTACCGATAATACGTGGACGGGGCAGGAACCGTATGTGATGTTCTTGTTGTGGGAGCCGGTCCGGGAGGTGGCAACGCTGCTTTACAGTGCTCCAGAAAAGGCCTCTCAACTATCATTATCGAAGACCACCCAGAGATCGGGACTCCAGTCCACTGCGGCGAGTGCATCTCCGAGATCGCCTGTCAGAACCTCAATCTGGATCTCCCAGATGAAGTGATTAGTAAGAGGGTCAAGGGAATCCGCGTAATATTCCCCGATGGGACCGAGAAGTGCCTGACCGAGGAGGGGTACGTTCTGGAGAAGCACCTCTTTGAGAGATGGATTGCCGAAGAAGCAGTTGCTGCTGGTGCAAGCCTCCATCTCCGCCACAAACTCCTCTCGATGGAGAGGGTGAAAGGAGACTCCTTCGGAGGTTGGATTTGTGATGGCAAGGGCGATCAGTTCCCCATCAGAGCCAAGATAGTAATTGATGCCTCAGGAGTGGCTGCAGTCTGTTCTCGCTTGGTGAAGCCCGATGGTGACGCCCCATTGAATCCAAAGGGTCAGGTCGTCGCAGGTATGCAGTACGAGTTGCTGGAGGTTCCCACTGATGGCTACCTGGACTTCTACATCTGGCCAAAATATGCCGAGAAGGGATATCTATGGATGATTCCGAAGTGCGATGGACGTGCTAACATTGGCCTAGTTACCGAGGACAAGCCTAGGACAAAGAAGGCTCTGGACGAGTTCATAGCTGACACCCATTTCTCCGACTTGGAACAATCCCTGCCACCTTGGAAGGAGAAGGGTAGTCCGGCCTTCGGTGGTACGATACCAATTTCCGGGCCATTCGATAGGACCCATCATGATGGGCTGATGCTCGTCGGTGACGCTGCGGGATTCACTTCACCACTATTCGAGGGAGGATCACACCTAGCTCTGAAATCAGCAGTTTTCGCAGCCGAGACTGCTGCCAAGGCAATCTCGGAGGGGGACCTCAGTTCGGACAGACTGTCAGAGTACACTAGACTGTGGAAGGCAGAGTTCCCGCCCTACGACAAAATATTGAGGGGCAAGACTGCACTCTTCGAACTGTCTGACGATGAGATGTCAGTGATGGCTACATGCTTCCCGGATGAGATGTCAGACATGGGTGCTACAGGAAAGGCAATGGTGGGATTCAGGCTATTGCTTAGAAGACCAGGACTATACTTCAAGAGGATTGTACCAGCGATGCTGGCCTTTGGATACAGCAGGGCGAAGTATTACGGATGGTGAACAATGCTCACCTTTCTCGGATATACCCTAGTCTTCCTAGCCCTGCTCGTTAGCGCATATCTTGTCATCCGCCCCGAATCCAGTTCCGAACCCCTAGTCCGGACAACTTCAATGGCAGCACAATCAGCGCCATTCCTACTTCTTGCTGCTTCCTTCCTTTTCGAGTCGACTTCACTGGACTTGGTCTCTAGATATGTAGGAGAAGGACTTCCTCTTTCCTATCGCATTTCTGCTGTATGGGGGAGCAGATCAGGACCTCTTCTGATGTGGGCCTCAATGATGAGCGTGATTACATGGTCGATGACCAGAGATCAAAGGATCGATGACATGACGATTCGAGTGATGCACTCATGGACGTTTTTACTCCTCCTTGTCTCTGCTGCCCTACGCCCATTCGCCCCCGCAACCCCTGGATTTGCGGGAGAAATCAGCCCATTGCTACAGACGGATTTGATGGTTATTCACCCACCCGTGGTTTTCGTTTACTACTCCCTCTGTCTGGCAACCGCTAGCATCGCAATTTCTGGACTAATCAGTTCTCGTCCATCGAAGGAGACCCACGACTCGATGATACGATGGGCTCGCTACTCATTCCTAGCGGGCACAGTGGGCATAGGTCTCGGTGGCCTCTGGGCCTACACAGTTCTGGACTGGGGGGGTTACTGGGCATGGGACCCAGTTGAGACAGGCTCACTGCTTCCGTGGCTCGCTCTACTGGCTATTCTGCATGCCAGAGCTAAGAACCAGGCAACTAATCCCTTTGCATTCACACCTGCTCTGGGGATGATCTGCGGGGCTCTAGTGATGCATGCTACTCTAGTGACAAGGGCGAACGGAGTCTGGGCGTCTGTTCATGCATTCGTTGGTGATGGTGAGAATTCCCTCCCAAGAGATCCCTATGTACGAGTCATCGAGATCATCGATTTCTCCGCCGTTGGATTCGAGGTCATGGTCTATCTCTTCGCCGTCGTTGGTCTTCTCTGCCTTTCGGTTGCGCACGTTCTGAGAGAGCAAGTGACACATATCCAGTCATGGGGGTCGAAGACGTTGTTCGAGGCGAACAGGCCCCTCGCCATTTCTCTACTAGTCTACTTCGCTGCTGTGGGTCTTTGGATCGGCTCATCGGCCGTTCTTTTCTCCGGACTTGCAATAATGACCCTCCTGGTCTTCGGAGATCGAGAAGAACCCCCATTGCACTGGGTCTCCATGGGGGTCCTACTGATGCTCTTCTCAGGATGGGGTTGGGTTTCCGAATGGTACCAGTCCTTGGCTGGAATAGCCCCATTCCTGCTAGTATGGGTTATTCCCGAGGAAGAAAAGGATGATTTTTCTTGGATAATTGCCTCAATCACCGATGCCAAAAAGAGAGCAATTTCCTCCCGATCATTCCCCTGGTACCTTTCTATGGCATTCCTCTTGCTGACATGGATCCTATTGACTGTTGAGATTGAAGGTACCAATATCGCAGCGCACGAGTACTACGGGGCCCCTCTAATTTCATTGCTAGCTGTTGGTTTAGCACTTTATGCATGGGGGGAGAAAATAAGTGGAAAGTCTGGAGTCGTTTTATTGTCCATTACAACTATGATTTCGGTACTTTTGGCAGCCAACTCTGGAAATTTCGAACTCCCAGGAAACCAGAGCCAGCCTATTACCGACGCCATTTCTAGAGGTGCATTGTCCGTATTCATCCTAACTTGGCTAGTCTTCGCGATTCCCCCAACATTTGTTAGGCTCTGGAATAAATCTAGGGAGATTCTCCCAGAACTACTTCGAAACGGCTCCTCCTCTAAGTCATCAAAGGCCCGATTACTCGGAACTCATGTTGCCCATGCTGGGATACTCTTGCTCCTAGTAGGGCACGTCCTGACCACTACCCTAGTAGATCGTACAGACCCCTCTCATTTCGTTACCTTGGAGAAGGACGTTCCCGCCGAGCATCAGGGAATGGAGCTCACGTTCACTGGCGTAGAAATCTTCTCAGCCGAGGAAGATGGATATGAATACGATATTGGGGACGGTTACGTTGGCGTAGTCATCGAAGTCAGGGACGAGGGAGAACTTCTCGGGACTATCAGCCCGGGCATGCTAAGATTCGACTCTCCGTCAGGATCTGTATCGGCCAGGTCCGAAGTGGACCGGTTGTCCGGAATGACTGGAGACACGATTGTAATCCTGGATCTTCTTCAGTCCAATGACCTTCTTTCCTCAATGATACTGGGACAGACTGATCAGGTTGAAGAGGTAAGAGTCACAATTCACCACCTACCGGGCAGCCATCTTGTCTGGTCGGGCTGGCTTCTGGTAATCTTGGGCAGTGCACTCTCATCTTTCTCAAGACCTAGTGTTGGAATGAGGAATAACCCACCGTTTGAATGAAAAAGGGGGAGCCGGTCGCGAGGCTCCTGAGGTGCTATGATGGATAATGGCTCAATCGTTCATATCGACTATGATCTGTACAATGCTAGCAATGACAAGCTGATCGAGACTACTAGGGAGGACGTTGCAAAGGAGCACGATCTACATGACGAGAACAGAGAGTACTCTCCGATGATTACCACTGTTGGTGATGGGCGCTTGATTCCTGGTTTTGAAGCACACCTGGCCGAGGCTGAGGCTGGCAAGGACTACGAGTTCGACATTGAGCCAGCTGAAGCATATGGGGACAGAGATCAGAACAAGATCGAGACAATCTCACAGAACGTACTTCTTCGTAGTGTGAGGGACCCGAACACTCTAGCAATTGGCGCACCAGTGGAGATAGGAGGTAGGAACGGTATTCTCCAATTCATGAGCGCTGGTAGGGCAAGGATAGACTACAATCACCCACTCGCAGGAGTCACCCTGAGATACAGCTACCAGATCGTCAAGGTTGTCGAGGACAGGGAAGAGAAGGTCCAGACTCTGATGAAGATGAACACCGGTAGGGACGATTTCGAAATCGATTTCGATGGCGATGACCTCACTATGACACTCCCGGAGGAGATGGCATACGATCAGAACTGGGCGTACACCAAGTTCTCACTGGTCACAACTCTGAGGGAGAACGTCGGAGTGGCCAAGGTAATCTTCCGAGAGGTACACGAACCTAGGAAGATCGATGAAGAAGAGTGATACCTAGATTATCCTCGGAATAATTACCGGGATTAACAGCACTAGAAGAATGAAGATGCTGCTGAGGCTGCTTATTCTATTGGAAAGCACCTCTATTCGTATTGGATGGGACTTCCTCCTCACCTTCCTCAGTAAGGAGTGGACCCCATCCCTAACCAGATGCCCGCCATCGAAAGGAATCATCGGAATCAGATTAGCGAAACCCAGTAGGAAGTTTATCCAAACTAGCCAGAAAAGAAAGTCGAACACCATCAACATCCCATCAGTTCCTATGATGGATGCAATAGCCCCATCTCCTGCAGCTAACATCGCCCTCTCCTGCGGAATCATCGTCTGCCCATCATTTGCAATTGGGACATTAAGCATCAAGAGAGGTCTGGCGACCATGCTTAGCGCTGTCCCCAATGCTGAATATTCGCCTTGGACAATATTGGCATAGCCATCCACGCCCCCGGTTGAGGACATTAGGTTGGAAACGCCCAAGAATGCATCCCCGGGTTCAACCCCCCAGAAATCTAGCAACGTAGTCGTATCTTCGATACACGCATCGTCTCCCTTACACTCGTCGATGTAGTATTGGTATCTATCGCCCATTGTGACCACTATTGGCCTTTCAGACCACGTCTCATCAGTATCGGACCACGATAGGACCGTCAAAACCGCCTTATCCCCAGCAGCAATTCCATCCATCTCACTAGAGAACTCTGAGTACCCCCCAATCGGAACCCCATCAATTTGGGTTATTGTCTCGAATGGGAGTAAGCCAGCTTCTTCGGCTCCTCCTCCTACAACTATCCCCCGTGCATGGACCCCCTCGTTTTCTGCGACCATTCCACTGGCTACAGAGGATAGAAGGATCAGTACGATGTACGTTGCGAATATATTGATGGAAGGACCCGCTGCAAAAAGCCTCATCCTCTCCCTCCGGGGTGCCCTCAACATCTCAGACTCCTCTGGTTCTGCAAATGCTCCCATCGGCAACGGGCCCAACTGCAGGACCCCGAAGCTTCTCAGCCTCATCCCATGCACCCTTGCCTGGATTCCATGACTATACTCGTGAATTACAATTGCCACGATTAGTGCTAAGGCCGGCCACCAGAACGGAACGAAGCTGGTTACACCCGGAATCAGGAGAAGATCACTCGCTGGCAACGGGTCCTCCGGGGGGCTTACTGCTACTGCTATAGCGCTAAGGAACAGTAGTAGGACCACCATGAACATAACAAAGAAGCAGAGCCAAATCGAGAGCTCTCCGAAACCGCGCCAGAACCTCTTGGGCTTAGAAACGAAATCTAGCAGCCTCATCCCCCTCCTAGTTCTAATCATCAGAATTACACCCATAGCCCTGGTAGCATCTAATCTGTCCAGAACTCCAGTAGACTCAGCGTAAACCAATCCAGAATACCATATTCCGAGCATTACCAACAACCAAATCGGAGCACCTAGGGAGTGGGCAAGGAAGAGTAGCAGCAGTGGGAAGATGACTCCCCTGCCTCCTGCATCCTCTCCCATAAATAGGCACGTCCGCCCTTCTTTCTTCAACCTGCTCTCAAACGTAAGAGAGAATACCGCTCACCTTCTCCCAGCCTCATGCCTCTCGGGTCAGCCAATGCCTCAAGGAGTGCTAATAGGAGGATAGACTCCCTTTCCAGAGAGAGGGAAAGCATCAGCAGACTACTCGCTCAAGCAGGTTTGGAACGAATTGAACAAGATATAGAGGCGCTCAAGGAAAAACTAGACTCAATCGAAGAAATCCTTTCTGGGAGCTCAAACTAGCCTAGCGCCGACTCTTTCGAATTGGCAATCCCAGATTCCGATACAATTCCACCGGCTCCGTTTGACTTGCAAACCAATGACAAGAACCGGTGAACAGGCATACCGGCATTCCAGTCCAGATGCGGCGTTCCTCTGCTTGTTAGGGGGAGTGGGGGAATGCTCCTTGAGAGGTGTCTTAGTTTTCCAGTAAGGCCTTCGACCTCAACTCTCATTATTCTCCAACTGTCCCCCCTTACTCCCTTTAGCCTGAATGCGTATAGCGGCAGAAGGCCACACTTCTCACCAGTAGTCTTCAGTGCCTTGTACTGATCCATCGTTCTACCCGAGAGGTAAATCCTGTCGCTCTTCGAGGTCTTGACTTCAATTGGGAAGCACATGTCCCCTCTCAAAGCCAGTAAATCTCCAGTCCCCTCCGAACCGCTACCTGGTGCCCTGACCACTAAGAATGGCCTCTGAATCACCTTCATTGCTCTGGCTCTCTCAACCTCACTGCATGACCTAGTTACTGCACGAACACCCTTCAATTCACCAGCTAGGACCGCGCGCAGTTCTCGCTCATAGCTGGTTCCCACGGGTCTATCCAATTCTCAGGGTTATTGAGGACACCGGTCCCAATCACTGAAACTTTCCCTTTCTGTAGTCCCTAGTCCTGTCTACGCCAGGGAACTGGTCCTCACTTTCTCTGTAGACCGTCTTCATATTGTTTAGGAAATTGTCCTCGTTAGTAACAATAAGTACCATGTCCACCCCAGGATCCTTTTCACCATCCATCCATGGAAGGATGATTTCCATGGTCATCCTCGCACCTTCTCGATGCGGATATGCGAACACGTCCATCCCTAGGGGAGGAAGGACCAGGGTCTTCCTGGGCTTGAGATTCTCTACTGCTTCGAAAAGAGCATCGTACGAGTTCCTCATCAATTCTCTCCTGAAGTTATCCTGAGTCGGCCTCCTGCAATCAGGCCCAACTACGTGAACAAGATTGGTTGCAGGGAGGTCAAAGGCTGGCGTAGTAACCGCTTCTCCCACCCCACATGGTTGTAGATTCGACTTTCTTCTTTCCTTGGCAATGTTGGCACATGCCTCCCTCAGCCCCTCTCCAGCAGCTTGCTGCATTCTTTCGTCTAGCCCCTCTCTTCCAGCGAGCCTACTATTGGCTGGGATGACCATAACATCACCTTCCACACCCACGATGTCACCATAGAGAACGCGAACTTGCCCGTGCCTGCATTCTCTCACGATTACTACGTCGGCCATAAGTATGCGAAGAGAGGCCATCCGATATGTATCCATCGTAGACAAAACCTTCGAAATTTGGGAACATTAATTGTCACCAACCTCTTCCCGAGGCTATGTCAACCGGATATGTTTTGCTTGATGTGGAGCCAGGCACCGAGTATTCAGTTTTCGATAAGGCGGCTTCCCTTCCCTTTGTTTCGGATGCCCAAGTTCTGTTTGGGGATCATGATATGATTCTCAAAATTGAAGCGGAGAGCATGGGCGAAATTGCGAAACTCGTCGTTGATTCCGTTCGTTCAATCCCCGGAGTTATCAACACAAAGACTCTCGCTTGTGCAGAATTATAGAATTCGGAAGTTGATATTTTACGGTAACTTTACCCCAGTATGCCGAAATATCGGCTTATCTTTATTATCTATGCAGGGCCTCATGCAGCCGGAGGAATCCAATTATGGCAGACAAGAAATATTTCGTGTTGATGCAGAACGGCAAGGACACTGCTCAAGTGTTCCACAGCAAGCAGCCCAGGGGAGCAGCCCTGAAGGCGGCTTCAAGAGGTGTCACAGACATCCACCTGAGGGAAAGAGGGACAAACAGAGTACATGTGTTCTCTGGCTCAAAGGATAGAGTTCCTAAGGGGGCAAATGCGCCCGACTGGCTACCTGACATGATCAATAAGGCCAACGTGAAGAAACTACGAATTGACCGAATCTGAGAATAGTCGGTTATCCGACTCAGAAGGTCTTCGTTGTAATTCAGCGGATGCTCTAAAATCATTCAATAGGACGATTACTACTTGGATTTGAATCTCTTTCGAGCCCTTTCTGTCCTCTCTGAATCCATCTTCTTTGCCTCTTCTATCCTACTACGCTCGTCTTCTAGAGCTGTCTTCGCCTTCTTTGTGTTCCCAGGATCGGCTGTCTTTGAGAAATCGTCGGTAAAGTAGCTCAAAACCCCAGAAGTGAGATTCAATGCTGTATTCAATGGGTCGATGATCGGGTCAAAGTATTCGGTCACCACTCTCTCCTTTAGTGGGATGATTGCATTGTCTGTGATTTGAATGCCTGCAGGGCAGACCTCAGTGCAACACCTGGTGATGTTGCAATAGCCAACGCCGAAATCCTCTTTGATCTCCGGAATCCTGCTCTCATTGTCTAGTGGGTGCATTTCTAGGCTCGCAAGGCGAACGAAGAACCTAGGTCCAGCAAACTCTTCGAACATTTGATGCTCCCTGAGTACGTGACAGGTGTTCACGCAGAGCA
>Ga0208407_1000141_pt1 | contig 32261 bp, 44 predicted proteins | sample ETNtaG_9_FD_185775 | JGI IMG/M metagenome (GOLD analysis project Ga0208407, IMG submission 185775) | Marine microbial and viral communities from oxygen minimum zone, Eastern Pacific Ocean - ETNP201406SV69 (SPAdes) (version 2) | ecosystem: Environmental > Aquatic > Marine > Oceanic ...
CTAACTGTAATTAATGAACTTGTCATTTCTTAAACTTCCTTGCTGCCCACAAATAGGCCTTTGTTTGTCCTTCAATAGTCATCCCACCAATATGTGGTGTTATAACTACATTATTATTTGGATTGATTGAAAACTCTACTAACTTACTATTATCAATGTCACCAAACTCATCTTTGATTACATCCGTTCCATAACCTTTTAGATGACCACTTTTAATTGATTTAATTATTGCATCCTCATCAACTAACTCACCTCTTGCCGTATTTATCAAGTAACTTCCCTCTTTCATATAAGATAAGAATTCTTCATCTACCATACCACGAGTTTCATCCGTAACATGAGTATGTAAAAAAATCACATCTGACTCATCTAATAAAGTATTTAACTCTACTTTCTTTTCACACGGATCTATCTCAGACACATAAGGATCATTTATTAAAACTTCACCCGTTCCCCAACCATCAAATAACCGACACATAATTTTACCAAGTCTACCATACCCAATCACTCCAATAGTTTTACCTTTAATTTGGTGTCCAACATATGGTTCGTAATCCCAATTACCATCCCTTACTGAATGGAAAGACTTTGGTATATTTCTCATCAACGACATCATCAAACCAAATGCTAATTCTGATGTTGATGGTAGGTCATTTATTAATGCATAATCTTCTTTTAGTGACCACACATCTATTTTATTGTTTTTACAATAATCTATATCTATATGATTGAGTCCTGTTGATACGGTATTTATAACTTCTAAAAAACCAAATTGTAAAACCTCTTTATCCAATATAAAATTTTGTTTATTTGGATTCGTAAATAAATATCTAGCACCGCTCTTATCTAACAATATTTTTAGCTTTTGTTTTGTGATATTTGGCTCATAAATAAATTCACTATCACGGGCGGCCAGGGCATCACGGACACCATCAAGGTGGTCAATCGGTGTGATACAAAGTATCTTACTCATACTAATAATCTAGCCAACTCTAAATCGATAGGTTCATCAATATTGATTGTCCGTTCTTCTGGCATAACATAGGCTACCGTGTTCTTATCATATCTCGTTCCGTGTGTATGTAAATGATTCCAAGTCATAGCATAAATAGAACCATTTCTAATATATGCTGGTGGACTCAAATCTTGTCGTCTTGTCTCTGGTGTTTCTGGATATACATCTTCCATTCTACCATCATCATCCAAAAATTTTATTCTTGATGGATGATAATCCCAAACCCTAACTACCGAACAAACTGTATCCGCTTCTAACTCATCTATCTTTTCTATAACTCCATCAATATCTTCTGCTGTCTTTAGTGGATTAGTACACATAATCTCTACTACATAATGTGGTTTATTCATAACACTTAAAACTTCTAATAAACCATCTGATGATTTTTGTGTATCATCAACTGGCTGTCTATCAAAATAAGTCTGGTCCAATTCCTTACACAAATATTTAATACTATTATCGTCTGTACTAACAATATAGTTATCAATGTATTTACTTTTCTTTACCTCATCAATGGTATATTGAATAAGTGGTTTACCATTTATATCTTTAATATTTTTCTTTGGTACTCGTTTAGAACCACCTCTGGCCAATGTTATTCCGAGTACTGATTTATCATTAATCATTATTAATTACTCTTTCTATAGATTCTTCAAATGAATATTCTGGACTATAACCAAGCACATTAAAAGATTTTGTTAAATTAGGTTTTCTTCTTTTTATATCTTTATACTTTCCGTGTGCATCTTCTTCACTTATAAATACTATCTGGGAACCTGAATCTGTCATTTTTTTTATTATTTCTGCATGTTCCAACACACTCATTTCTTCTTCTGTTCCAAGATTAAAAATATCTCCATTACACACATCAAAATTATCCATCATAGAGATTAGTCCATTAACTATATCACCAACATAGGCCATACTTCTTGTCTGTTTTCCATCTCCGTGAATCACAATGTCCTCATTCTTCTGTGCCTTATCAATAAATAATGGGACATGACCACCACTCCATTTTTTATTTGACCTCTCACTAAAACAACCAAATATTCTTGCAATTGAAACATCAAGTTCACCTTGATTATATAAATTTAATAAAACTTGTTCCTCAAATAATTTAACAAGAGAATATGATTGTCTTTCTACATCTGTTTTAGTTATGGAAACAGAATCTTCCTCATCAAAAGTTTCATGACTCCCATAAACATCAGAAGTGGAAGTAAATATTAATCTCGAACCATCTTCCTTGCAAAAGTCTGATACTTGTTTTATCATCCTTGAATTATTTATCATAACATCAGAAGAAGTAACTTTATTCTCAAATCCAATTTTAGGATATGTTTTCTTATATGATGCTAAATGAAATACATAATGAAATCCACTCAAATCACAATCACAACTTACCTCACACATACAACTCTTAGATAATCTCCAAAAATCATCTGTACAATCTGATTTAATAAAACTAAAACTTTCCGATTTAGGTAAATTGTCTTTATTACCATAAGATAGATTATCAACCCCAACTACTTCACATCCTATTTCTAATAACTTATCACAAAGATGACTACCGATTAATCCTGCTGCTCCTGTAACTAATATTTTCATTAATATTCTCCTAAATCAAATGTCTTAAACGGACCTGACCTTGTATCGTGACCAATAAATTCTTCTATTAATGTTCCCTCGTAACTTGCTTTAATTTTAGAAATAGTAGATGGTAATTCATACTCCCATCCCCACCTTTCTTTCCAAGCAGTATGTGATGGTTTATAATGTCCAAAGTGATATTCATTACCATCCTGAGAACTTCTTGCAGAATTTGCATCAATCCCATACTTTTCTTTTAACTCTTGTCTGTTCATAATATATAAATTTGGTAATACTAAATTGTGAAAATTATGATATAAAAATTGTATTGATATATCTGGTGCCCACAGATGAAAATGATATTCATCAGTTGGTTCTATATAATCCCACCATAAATCTACATTGATTCCAATGGCAGTCCAAGCAGTTATTTCTATACTAAAGGGTTTTCTCCATTCCTTATTATCTAACAACCATCGATTTCTTGAAGGCATCAACCATCTATTTGATGTATCAAAAATAGATAAATGTGCTAACCCAAGAAAACCAAGTGGACTTTCTCCACTCTCCCACCTTCTAAATGAATCTTGTGTATGCTTCCCCATATCAATTCTATTACAACCTAATGTTCCACATTCATCAAGTTTACCATCATCAATTAATTTAGATATCCTACCAAAAAAGTTTTCAGTTATTGGATAACAATCGTGTTGAAAACAAAATACCCATTTACATTCTGGTCTGTTTTCTTTAATAAATTTAATAAGAGTATGTGTTGCCATCTGAACACCTCTTGATTCATTTTCAAGAAATACTATATCATTCTCTTGACAAATCTTTTTACCCTTTTCTATTTCTTCAGGTGATGACTTGTCATCTACATTGATAAATTCAAATCCTTCTGTATTGATATTCTTTAAAACCTCCCCACTTAACATATTATAGTTGTTCCGTGAAGAAACATAAATAATAATATTTTTATTTGAAATCAAATTTGACATATTTTCCTCTAATATCACGAAATAAAAGGTTATGTGGATTAAAAAGTTTATAATTTTTAATAAGGTATTTCAATCTTGGAAATGCAGTATTATATCTTTTCATAAATTCTGGCTTACCTATAGCAAAAATATCAGCCAAACCCAGTCTCTCTTGATAATAAATAACAAGTTGGTCACCCGAATCATCAAACTTGTTAAATCTGGATTTACGCTCAGGAATAACAATCTTCTTACTTGCCAATTTTAATATTTTATCTGTTATTAAATCTCTCTTTAAACCAATTTCCGTTCTGTATTTTATAACATAATCATAATCAAAATTCTCTTCCCTTTGATGTTCCTCTTGAAGTAAATGACATTGATACTTAGAATATAGTTGTGAAAGCATATTAATTGGTGAAACATTTTTATTAGGTTTAGGTAAATATTTTATAATTCTCTTAAATTGTGGAACTTTATCAGAATGTTTTTCTACAACAAGTTTGGTTGGTGTAACAATATTATTAATGGACGAAATCAATCCTTCCTTAGTACGAGATTGATTATTTATAGTCCATTCAAGTGATCCCTTATGATCAGCTGATCCTCTACCAGATTGACCACCAAATCCCCACTTATCATCAACTAAACCTTCCATTTCCCAAGTATGAATAAATATATCCACTTCAAACCCAAGTTTTTTAGCTGGTTGTAAAATAAACTTCTTTAAATTTGTATAAGACTCTTCAAGATACCTTGACAACCCTGAAATATTTAGGGCAATCCTTTTATTTTTTTCCATAAATTAATTATAACTTTTAGTAAAATCCTTATATTTGTCTGTATTCTTTTCAGAATCAATTTTATTCTGATATGTTTCTATTAAAAAATCTGACCTATATTGGTTATACTTATTAAAAACTTCCATATCTTTTTCTATGTTGTGATTTTGAACTTGCATAATAACAACTTTTCGTTCAAATGGACTTATATTACTTGATGATCCGTGAAGTAGATAATGATTAAAAAATATCATATCACCTGGTTTCATTTCACAATTAACAATACCAAATTCGTCATACGCCCGTTTTACTTCACTATGTTTAGCTCTTTTTTTATGTCCCATATTATTCCAAACTATATCTTCGTGTTCCACTCTACCCAATGTATGCGATTTAGGTATAACTCTCAAACAACCATTCTCTATTGTCATATTATCAACTGCTATAACTACTTGTAAAAACTTTTCCCAATCCTTATCAGGATTACATCCTGGTGCAAAAGTATCTGTATTTGGCCACTCTTGGTGCCACATTTCTTCTGGTCCTATAAATGACGACTTGTTACTGACTAAAAGATGATTAATCTTATAATCATCCGTATTAAATAAACCACTACAAAAATCTTTAAAAACCTTATTTTTTAATATTTCATCGAATGGTGAAACATCAAATAATTGACCATACCCCCAAGGAATATCAGAAAAGGGTAGATTAACTTTTGACTCTAAATTGTCTAAGGTTTTTTGAGCTCGTAATATCCAATCCGAATTAAATGCAGATTCTTCAAGATGATATCCATTTAAATTATAATCATTCATATTTCTTCTCCCTCTAAACCTACATTTCTATCTACATTAATAACATAAGCAGTATCTCTGTCACTATTAGGTTTTCTATCATTTATAAGTATTCTATCACCACCACCAAAACCCATAATCAATTGGTCATAAACTATTCCAGCGAATTGTAATTGTTCTTCGGTTGATTTTCTTGTACTCTCTTTTCGACCAGTAGTAATTATAATATAATAACCTTTTTTAACCCACTCTACTAATTTATTATGCACTCCAGGTAAAACTTTTAATTCTAAATTAGGATTCTGAATATCTATCGGATTAGTATGTTTTACAAGTGTTCCATCCAAATCACAAAATATTGTTTTAGGTGAGCTCATTTAATTCTCCCAATTTTTCTCGTATTACACTTTTAATTTTATTATCGATACTCGGTTTAATATCTAAAAATTCCTTATCCGATAATACATAGTGTCCACAAATTTTTATCAACTCTTTTTTATTATGTTCTGGAACAAAATCATAATCTACCCACTTTTTCCATCTTTGTGAATCATAACAAATCTGATAAAAATCTTCTATGTCATCTCCCATTTCATCTAAATAACATAGTGTTTCTAATTGACCAAACTCAGGTGCAATATTTATTGAATCAAGTCCTAAATCAAATCTGTCCTTATAATCTTTTTGTGTCAAATAATCCCCATTATGTTCTTTAGATTTTAATCCATATTCTTTACATATTGAAATCATATCCTCTAATCTATTAGAATCAAATGTACCTGTATTATTTTGTTTTCCTAAATCTAAACCAACACCCGATTGTACAACTGCGTATTCTACATTAGAAAACCAGGGATGTTTAGAAAGTTCTTCCAATAATATTTTTAACTCTCTAATTGAGAATCTTCTTATTGATTCCTCAGTACCAACTTCGAATTTAACATCTTGATTAAAATTGTAAATATAACCAATAGATGACAATGTTTCTTCTAACCCATCATCAAATTCTTGATATTTCTTCCAAGGATCAACATGGATTATATCAAAATAAATTGAATCGTGTAGGAAAGACTCGTAACCATCATCGTCCTTGTAACCTTGACCTGCTCCTCCGTGGTCTCTCTGTATTGGAACTCTACCATCAACATAAGTTGCAAATTCACCCGTTGTCCAATTATTTACATAACCACCTTGATAATCAACTTGTCGTCTTGATGGAATAAAACCAAAACCATCACCAAATTCTATAACAGAATCAACTACATTTTTACTCATAGGACCAATATAATATTTAATCAATCTGCACTCCCGTGTAAATTTTAAACTGTTCTTTTGCCTGATACAATGCCATTTTTTTACCATCATCAGTAAATGGTCTACCATCTACCAAATAATTTTCTGTTTTAATATCAACAGGAGTTGCATTAAAAATAATTTTATCCTCAAGTTCTTCTATCATACCCCAATTTTCTCTCGTAATAATATCAAATTTAATGTCCATAATATCACAGGTATACTGAACAGCCTTACTAAAACCACCATTCCCTATAATATATATAAAATCAAAATCTCTTAAATCAAAATATTTCTGTACTCCAATCCAATCAGTATTGTATCCTATCAAGTGTCCTTGATTATTTACTACCGTATTAACAGAACCAATATTTTCCGCTGAAGTTTCTACCTCGTCAAGATAATTTAATACTTCTATTTTAAATGGCATACTTAAAGCAAATCCTTTTATATCAAGACTCTTTACCGCCTCTATTGATTTTTCAATATCATCTGAATAAAAAGACTTATATATAGCATTTATACCATTCTTCTGAAATTTATCATTAAAAAATATACAACCATTATTTCCTGGATTAGAAGAAAAGGAACAATATATTTCAGTATCTTTACTAATCATTTAATTCCTGTATCATTTCCTTTGATTTAAAAAATAACAAATCACCGAATTCTTTCTCGTGTAATGGTGCCATATTTAAAAATATAAGAGAAGTAATAGTTTTAACCTTGTCCAAATCATATTCGTTATCTATAATCCACCTTTCATATACTACTTTAAAGTCATCCAATTTAGATTCAGATTTATAATCGTAAGTCACCATATCACCATCAACATAACAAGAAAAATTACTACTATCTTTCATTAATTTATATGACATTAAAATTCCACCATACATTTTTGATAAGTCATAATAAACATCACCTATATCTCGACCAGCAAAATCTTGTCTCCAATCTAACAAATAAAAATTTCTGTCATCCCCATATATAACATTATCAAATTGTAAATCTCCGTGAAATAATTCAGTAGGGATTCCATCGCAAATCTTATCCCATTCAAAATCTTCTAACATACTCTTAATTCTACCAGTATCATTACCATTAACGACATGACCATTTAAATATGAATCATCTCTTTTTGATAAAAATTTATCTAATCTATCCATTGTTTTATTTTTATAAAATTTTAAACAATCATCCTTAATATCTGTATTTATTGGTGTCCACATTTTATTTCGTACAAAGTCCAAAAATTTTATCCAAACATCATTATCGTTACAATCATATAAAGTAGTACCATCTATCCACTCATATGAATATAAACTATTTCCAGTATAAACTAAACTCGGAACTAATTCACCAAGTTTTTTAGCCCTATCTATTCTACCACTAATAAATTTTTTATCTGAAGATATTTTTATAAAATTATCATCAACTTTATAAAGAAATTCTCCGTTAGTTTTGGGTATACTATAAGTTACACTATTTTCAAATACTCGTTGTGCTTTAATATAATTATCTACCGTTCCAACATCATACCAATCAAAATACTTGGCCTCCATTTTAGGATATGAATTAATATTGTGATATGCACTAACTATCTCACTACCTTCACCGTGAGTCTGTCCTTTCCTATCTACCCATTCACTATTTTCTTGTGTATCTAATTGATTCCAAAATACATTATAATCATATACACCAGCAAGACCAATGAATGCATAATCATATCCACTTTTAGACTTGTTAGTAAAATCAACTACATTTCCATCCTCAAGTTTGGCAGTAGAATATAATTCTGGTACACCTGTTGGATATACACCCAACCAATTATTATGTATAGGTGGAATATCATCTGTAATAACTGTATCCGCCGTTGTCCAAATAAATGGTCTCTGTAAATGTTCTTTTGCCTGTTTAATTGAATAACCTGGACCAGTTTCTTTTCCTTCATATTTATCAACATTAACAAAAATAAAATTTCTATCAGAATGTGCTGACTCACAATATTCCTTAACCATTTTACCTTTATATCCCAACACAACAATAATATCATATTCTTTTGGTGTTTTATCAATGAGATGAGAAATGATTGCCTTATTATCTAATGGTAACAATCCCTTATTTATATGTTCTGAAAAATTCTCTAACCTACTACCAATTCCTGCTGCCAGTATACATAATGCTGGTTTTTGATGTTCGTGGTCTATTTTACCATCACCTCTACCAGAATCATCTGATATTCTAATTACATCATCAACTTCAGGAGTAGAAACTTCTTGTAAAATTATATCAGTTATTGCTATAACTCTATGTTTTTTTGGTGGTACTACGGTGAAAAACTCTCCAGCCTTCATTATTTTTTTCTCTACTATACCTTCATCATTCTCCAACCAAACTTCTGCCTTACCTTCAATTATATAATTAGTTTCCAATTTTTGGTCGTGATATTGATAACTTGTCTTTGTTCCAGCATTAATGTATATCCTTTTATAACAATATTTATCATTAAGCTCTAACCACTCTTCTTTTCCCCACGGCTTATAAATCACCTTATTCATGTTTTATAATTCCTTATCTTGTGAACCAAATCCAACGCTGGTTTTGCATCTTCTAATTTAAATCCATTACCACCTAATATTTCTTCGTAACTCTTGGTGTGTAAGTCTGTGAATCCATCTGAAAAATCTACTTCTTCACCATTTACTTTTATGGTACGAAATGCCTTCCAATCCTTGTGTGGTAAATCTCTTTCATCCACACTTAATGACCAATCTACATTTGCTCTTTCCAATTCTAAATAACCACTCGTACTATGATTACTATGGTGTGAAACATAATTATTTTTTATATCACCAAATATCCACAACAACATATCAAAGAAATGTATTCCTATATTAGTTGCTATACCACCTGATTTTACTTCATCACCCTTCCACGAATAATGATACCACTTACCTCGTGGTGTTACATACTTTAATTCTACCTTGTTATTCTTTTTCTTACCGACCTTTTCTTTCAAATCAATAATACTCTGATGTAATCTTAACTGTAAAATTGGATATATGTTCTTACCTGTTTCGACTTGTAGTTCTTCTAATGAACTAATACTATAAGGATTTAACACTAATGGTTTCTCACATATTGCATGACTCCCATTCTTTAGTGCAAATCTAATATGAGCGTCGTGTAAATAATTGGGTGATGCTATGGAAATGTAATCAAGTCCTTTTCCCATTCTCCGTAGTCTATCAACCTCTCTATCAAATCTCTCATACTCACTAAAGTATGTAGCTTTAGGATGATACCTATCTATAACTCCTACTGAATCATTCGGGTCAAGAATCGTAACTAACTCACCACCGACATTCCTGACGGCCTCCATATGTCTTGGTGCTATATAACCTGATGCACCTATTAACCCAAATCTATCCATTTAAAATCTCCACTATTTTCTTAGAAGTTTTACCATCCCCAAACAGATTAAAATCTTCTATTTCAGGTAATTGTTCTAATGTTTCAAGACTTTCTAATATATTATTGTAGTCTGACCGAACACTATATTTTTCATGTTCGAGTATTGGATATACCAAACCATCTAACACAACCACACTTTTCTTCCCTAACCAATATGCCTCTTTTGGGACACCACCACTATCCGATATCACACAGTCACAGCACTGTATGTAAGATAAAACTTCACCATAACTTATAGCATCTAAATGTTCAAACTCCAACTTTAGTCCATACTTCTCTATACAACTTAATGTTCGTGGGTGAACTGGAAAAACAATAGACCTTAAACGACTGAGTTCATTTAATTGTTCCACTATTTTTGTAAGTTCTTTTTCTCTCGTGTTTTCTTCTCGGTGAATTGTAACAAATATATAACCACTCTTATCTATCTTTTTAATATTTTGAGATAGAAAATTCTCATACATTAAATCTCCAACTGAATACACCTTTCCACCAACATGAGATAAATTATCCATATCACTATCGGTCAAACAATATAAATAATTAGATGCCTCATCCACTAATCGTCTAATTTTTTCTTCTGGCATATCTAAATTTTTACACCTAACTCCTGCCTCGACATGATGTAATTTTTTCCCACAAAAAGTTGATGATAGTGCACCCGCCAAAGTGGTTATAGTATCACCATATACTATTACATCTGTATAATCATCTATAACTGATGATATATCACTAATCATATCTGATATCATCTTTGGATATGGTTTATTATTATTATCAAATTGAAACTTTGGTGGTTCTATATTAAGTTCTGTAAAGAAATTGGATGACATCGAATCATCATAGTGTTGTCCTGTATGTAGGACATCAAAATCCAATCCTTGATTCTTAAACTCTCTCACCAATGGAGCAAGTTTCATATATTGTGGTCGTGCTCCTACAATATGTAAGTATCTCATCTGAGTATTTTTGCTGGATTCCCAACCACCGTAACTCCATCAGGAACATTCTTGGTCACTACTGAACCTGCTCCAACTACCGAACCCTTACCTATTGTTAGATTTGGTAGTATGGTTGAGTTTGCTCCTATCGAAGCTCCACTCTTTACTATGGTTGGTTTCTCTTTTCTCCACTCACCAAAGGATGGTGGATTCTTATCATTGGTAAATACTGCGTGTGGTCCCACAAATACATTATCTTCCAATACAACATTCTCAGGTATGAATACACCCGCTGATATATTTGTATTATCTCCAACCACTACATCCCTACCTACTTCGGCATATGCCCCTACCTTAACATTCTCACCAAGTATGGCCGATTCAAATACATTTGCTTTATCACTTATCATACTAATTTTTTTATCTCATCAACATATTTTTCAGTAGAGGTATAATCAGATGATCCACGCATAACATATTCTAAATACTCTGTATCTCTCTGTTGGTTTTCTAACTGATACATTATTTTATCTATTTCACCAAAGTTAAGTACACCAGGAAAATTTCCAAAGAAATCAGTTTCACCAGTTTTCCTAATCATTACAGTTGGGATGCCCTTTTGTATTGGTTTAAACATCAAAGTAGTTCCTGCACCAAGAACACATATCGAATCAGATACCATTTTGTTATCATCTAAAACATCGTGAACTACTTCACCTTCTATTCCTGATTTTTTTAATCCATCGAATACATAGTCTATATCGTTTTGATATGGTGGAGCATCGTGTAATCTTGCCTTTATTTTTACAAGAACTGGTCTATTAAATTTTTTCTGTATTTCTCTCAATCCAATTTTATCTATAAAATCACCATTAAACTGATAACCATTATATCTTCTCTTTGGATTATTTCCTAAAAAATTAGTAATGAGTAAAATATGTTTATTTGTACGCTCATGTTCTTTTAATCCATCGTTTGCTGGTATACCACCCAATAAATAACGAGATGGTGGTACATAATCTTGAAAATAATCTAACTCTGATTGTCCAAATAGAAACATTTTATCAAAATTACTATCCACACCCGAAACAGGATATGTATTTGATTCAAAATCATTTGATCCGTGTTGATTACCAAATACGGGAATATCTGCCTTTTTAGCATCTTGATATAACGCGTCCATTCCACTTCTATCTCTACAATCATCCTGTATGACGGCGTCGAATTTTGACATATCAAGTAGTCCTTTGGCATAAATTTCTCCAGACCAATGATCCTCAAAATATTTTTCATATAGATTATGAAATTTATACCTCATATCATGTGGGCCATTCCAACCACGATAACTACCACCTGGATGCATTTGATATATAGTCAATAAACTTAATTTATAATGTTCTGCAAGTTTAGGTATTATAGGATGTACTCTTTCTCCTATTCTATAAACTGTTGCTACAAATAAAATATGTTTCATTTTTCTCCTAACTTACTTATAGATATCTACCCAATGTTCTATCATTTCATCCATTAATGTTTCAAATGTATATTCGGGTTCCCATCCAAAAGTTTCTCTAAGTTTCGTAGAATCACCACGAAGATATTTAAGTTCTTCTGACCTCATAAATCTTGGGTCTTGTGTTACATAATCTTTATAATCTAAATCTAATTTACTAAATACATAATCACACATATCACCAACAGAATTAGTAACACCCGTTGCACACACAAAGTCATCTGGTTCTGTATGATTTAATATCAAGTGCATTGCCCTCACATAATCCTTTGAATGTCCCCAATCACGATAAGCATCTAAATTACCAAGTGGAAGTTTATCTCGTTTACCAACTGAAATCTCAACTGCTGCCTTTACAACTTTATTAGTTACAAAATTAGAACCTCGTCTTGGAGATTCGTGGTTAAATAATATTCCATTACTTGCAAATAACTTATAAGCGTTTCTGTAATGTTGAACCATATTAAATCCAAATACCTTTGTACATCCATAAGGACTTGTAGGGTGCATTGGTGTAGTTTCTCTTTGATATCCATCTTCATCTACGGAACGACCAAACATTTCTGATGATGATGCCTGATAAAATCTTGCACTTGGACAATTATTTTTATAGGCCTCTAATACATTTAACAAACCAAGAGCGTTAGTCTGTACTGTAAATTGTGGAATATCCATACTAATTCTAACATGACTTTGTGCTGCTATATTGTATATTTCATCAGGCTGTATAGTTCTTATCATATGTTCTAATGAACTTACATCAAGTAAATCACCATATTCCGTCTCAACTCCATTTCCTACCAAATGGTCAATTCTACTTTCTTGATGCTCTGATATAGAATTTCGTCTTACAATTCCATATACTTTATAATCTTTTTCTAACAAATATTCTGCAAGATAACTCCCATCTTGTCCATTAATACCCGTTATAAACGCCTTTTTCTTCATTTATATAACTCCATTTCTCTTAAATCTGGCCAATCTTCTAATTCCCAATCTCTTGGTTTTGTTTCGATTGCCTTAGGTAATTTATCTAATCCATTTTGTGCAGTTTCTGGTGTCATATAATAATGATAACCCATAGTACTAATATTTTGGTCTCTCCAAGGTACATTTGGTATTCTACCATCATAGGACATTTGTGTTAATTCGTGAGCGGCATCATAATCATCAGTTAATATCATACCACCTCTACCAAGACTCAAATGTTTTTGAAACTGGAAACTTAGACACATAAGACTATTTGGAATATAACCATCTTTCTTCCAATATACTGCTGCATCAACTATATTAGTTCCACCCAAGAAATAAAAATCAGACCAATCCTGTTCTTCCCAATCAAACTCAATACCTATCTTCTTTGCCAAGTTTGGAACTGATGGATAGGTGTTTGGTGGTACTGTAAATTTCTTTACTTCCTTGTACCTCAAACACAATTCTATAGCGTGTGTACAACAATCTACTGCAACCGCATAAGGTGAACCATAAAACTCTGCTATTTTCTTTTCAAACTCATATATTACTTCAAAACTCATTTTATACACTCCATATTTAAACTCATTAATGTTCCATTCTCTTTATCCATGTGTGGTAAATATGCCTGTGAATGGTCATCAAACTCTGAGTGTTCTGTTTTTGTCCAATCATAATGTTTTACTTCTTTCATACCTATACCTTCCAACAAACTTTTTAAACTACGAAAGTCATATACTGTTTTATGGTATATCGTTTCATCACCCATTGGCATTTTACCATATAATAAACCAACAAAATCATTCATACCATATGGTTCATAACCCTTAATATATAAGGATGCTATTTTTGAAAAATTAGGAACAGCCAGTCTCATGACTCCACTTGGTTTTAAAACTTCTCTCCACCTTTCCAACAAAGGAACAACTTCTTCCCTATCAAAATATTCAATAAAATGAGAAGCATAAATTAAATCCACAGAATTATTTTTATATTCCGTCACAAAAATATCATCAGAATCAAGATGTTCGTAACTACCACCATCTATGTGAATCCAATCTTTACCAAAATCTCTCCACCCACAACCTATATTAAGCTTCATCTAAAAAAACCTTATCATTTTTTTGTCCTTTATATGGACCTGTTTTATATTCGTAAACTAATGTATCATCCTCTAATATTAAATAGGTGTGTCCACCACCTAAAGTCACAGAACAATCGCCTTGTTTTAGTACAGGCTTAGATAATGTAACTCCATCCGTATCCATTAAATTACATTCCACACTACCTTTTATTACCACCCAAGATTCTTGAGCTATACAAGATTCTTCACCAGACTTCCAAATATGCTGATGTGGTTTAAAAGTATGTCCTTCATTCATATTTAGTGCTGACAACTGAATAAATTCCTTTTCTCCTACTACATCTCGTCTATGTCCTTCTTCTATCGTATAGAATTCATCTACTCTATGGATAATATGTAATAACATTCTTGGTCTTATTTTTGAATATATTAACTCCATCTTATTCTCCTACCACATATTTTTATTTAATAGTGTTTCTGTTGCAGGTTGTTCGTGCATCAATATAATATCTTTGGGAACTGCACATAAAAAATCCTCTCCCATTGACCTTACACCTTTATTATTTTCTTCATGAAATATATCTTCATAATGATGTGGAATATTTAAAGGAAATTTTCTTGGTGGATGATTTTGTAATTCTTCCAAATTATCTATCAATACTTCTGTCTTATAAAGTGCATCTACCGAAAATGAAGAACCAGGTGATTTTGTTGCTGGATACAACCACAATTTATTACCTTCATCATATCCACTATGATATTGTTCTGTTGTATATTTCCATAACCTACCAATTGGCATATAACTTACATCTCTTTTGACAACCTCACTCATTATCTCGTTCCACTCACCATAAGTAACTCTATACTCAAAATCTTCACACAATATTAATGTGTATGGTGTTTTAACCTTTTTAAGCATTGCAAGAGTAACTTCACCCCAGATATGTTTTAAATTATTTTCAAATACTAATTTTTTTACATTATCCTGATATATATTTCCGACCTCAAAAACATTATCTATCGTTCCATAATTTATAAGAAAATCATAATCCTTAAAAACCTTTGCCATTTTAGGAACTTCTCTTTCTATTACCTGTAATCTACTTTCTTGTGTACAAATAAAATTTTGAACTACTGTTATCATAAATAAATTTCTCCTTCTACGAAATTATGTGCTAATGGAAATTGTCGTTGCGATTCATAACACTTCGAATATCTGACCATCATTTGATTTGTTCCACATTGATTTGATAAATTAATTTTTGCCTTAGATTTTATATATAACTGAATTCTTAAATCTACATATTTCATATCGAAAACCTTATCTATAAAATCAAATGGTGTTTCTGAAATAGGCTTGGATGTCCAATAAAAATAAGGTAATTGATGTTCTGTTAATATATTCATAAAATTTTTAACATCTCTGTCATAAGTTTCTTGATGATGTTTACCTAATTGAGTACCAAATCTATCTGATATTAACAAAGTACCAAAATTAGGAATTGGTGATGGCCATTCAAATTTACCACCTTTTATATGTTCTAAAATTATCTTATCCCCAAACATTTTTTCCTCATCCGACCAATACATTTCTGGTTGTGAATCACTCATTTCTTCTTCTGTAAATTGCCAGAACTCTAACATCTGTTTGATAAGTGGAATGTCTGTATTGTCTTTATCATATATTCTATAGTGGTCGTGAAATACCTCACCATCTATCCCATCAACAAACTCATCTACATATGGATTGTTATTAAATACGACATGAACATTATCGTGGTCTTGACCAAATAGATTTTTTAGAAGTTTTTTAGATGGAACAACTACCTTACATTTTGGATACTTCTCTTTCAATAAACGAGGTATTGCCGATATGATTCCCCAATCACCAATTCCACTAGCAGTTCTCATAACCATAAACTCTTGTCTATCTAAATATTCGTCAGGTATTCTCAATCCTTCTGATTTTTCAAAACCAAGAGTATCTGTTTCGTGAAGTGGATGAAGTTTATTATCTAATAACCTATAAAATATCATTGTGTATGTTTCCCAATATTAATTTTATTCCAAATTCTTTCGTGGAAATAAAACATAAACATACCAGTAACATTCATTATTACTGCATTCCAAAGTGGAACTTCGGTCATACTTAATGCCAATATAATCCAAGAATTGGTAAAGGCTATAATTCTCCAACTAATAGATTTTCTGGTTGAACGAGCTCGTGTTTCTTTAAACATTACCAACTTATCTCCCAATCTTTAAATTCTGCAGCTATACAATCTACCTTATAGTCTTTTCTACCATCATCTTCAAGTTGGTCTTGTATAATGTTTTTAGCGGTATTCCTTATACCATTTAGTCCATGAGTCAATCCGAGATTACCATCACCTTCACCAGCTCTGTATTTGGTTTCGTTGTGCCATATATGTAAATTCATCTGAGCCAATACTATTATTGCTCTTATCATCTCACCACTTGGTTTTTCCCAATTCATAAGTTGATTTAAGTCATGAACTATATCTTTGATTTCCTTAGCGTATTCTTCCTTGTGTTCTGTTATGAATACCTCTTTTAGTTGAATGATAGAAAGTCTATCTATCAACTCTGCTATTGTTGGTAAATATTTTCTATTTTCTGACATTTAATTCTCTACTGAAATTTTGATTATAAAACAAATTTTGTTGTTCTTGTTTTTCTATTGTCTTTGGATGATATAAACTTAATTCTTCGTGTGGTGGTAAGTGTGCGTAAGTTTTACATCCATCAATAAATTCATGTAATGGTCTTGTCCATCTAATACCATCATCTCTTCGAAATACTCTTGCCTGATAGTCTGGATAGTTTACCCAACCATTTTCTGTAACTCTCCAACCCCACTTTTGTATGTGGTGCTGTTCCATACCTTCAATTGTATTAACTCTCGGTATCCAAACCAAGTCAACTCCATCATTCATTTCTAATATTTGTTTAAGTTGTTGTAATAATATCTCGTGTGGATATTCATCGGCGTCTATATGGAATATATAATCACCTGTTGAGTTTTCTATAACTGAATTTTTTTGGTCTGAGAAATTACCATCAAGTTTTCTCTCATAGTGGTTTATAACTTTTGCATCTGCATATTGTTGAGACCAACTCGTAATAACTTCTTTTGTTTCTTCATTTGAATAGTCATCACATATAACTATTTCATCTTCTGAATCTGTCTTGTGAACTAATATTTCTAATAACTTATTTAGTTCATCTGCTTCATTATGAACTGTAATCCCATAACTAATTTTCATTTTCAGCTCTTTGACTCTCCAACAACAAAATTTTATCTTTTGGAAGTTTTATTGGTTCATAATAAACAGAATTTTTTCTGGCCTGTTCCCAATTATAAGTTCTATACTCTGCCTTTTTTCCTGCAGGTGTATTAAGAATTTTTTTATATAACGCATCCGTAGCACCATATGTTCCAACATACCTACTTGGAATTTCTATTTTATAAAGTTCATTTTTCAAATCCCTAATAGAAACCCACCCTATCTCGGATAATAAATTCCACGCATCTTGTTTATTTGTAAAAATAGAAATATTAGACGCTTCTAATTTTAATCCATTTAAATAATATTCCGTATTACCACTTTTCAACTTTTTCTGAAATTTGTTATTCAATACCAAAATAGTAGATGTTTTCGGTTGTTTATCAGTACTTAATGGATTATATCTGAATGAAATGATATCTCCAGGTTCGAGTTTATTCCAATTTGTTCCTTGTTTAGGCATTAGGTTGTTCCACAGTTATTCCCATATCCTTACACGCCTCCATAAATCCATATTGACTATATTCTTTTGCATTTTCCACATCAAGTTTCTCTGTATAAAATTCACCTTCTTTTCCTGGAATTGGATATTGTTCTTGTTCTTCTTCTGGAACATCTACTACTTGTGCATACTTCCAAACCCAATCTTCAACATTACCTTCTGGATAAATTATCCCCTTTGGACCCATATTAACCACAGATGGATACCAATAAATCTTTCGCTCTTCATCAAGAAACTTTAATTCATTTACAAGTTTAGAAGTATTCTCTACCTTATCTAAATTTTCTTCAGTATAATGTGAATTACTCATAAACCCACAATTAAAACACATATAAGAATTAAAACTTTCTTGCATATCCTCAAAACAGGTATCTCCATCATAACAAACTGGACAATCTATTACTCTTTCCATTATTTAACCTTTTTCAATGTTGGTAATTTAACCTTTGGTTGTTCTTGTTTAGTAACCTTTTTCAATTTAGGTAACTTCAAATCAACTGCCTGTGGTTGTTCTTCAAACTCAGGTAAATATCTATCTAAAATTTCCTCAAACTTCTTAGTCATGGCATCAAGTGAAAACTTAGTAGAATTCATTATAGAAAGTTTCTTTCCCTTTACTAAATATTTACTATAATTATCAAATACATCTTTCAAAGTCTTAGATGCGTAATTATAATTTACCGTATACCATTGTGAACCCTCGATCCACATACCTTTAGGAAATGAATGTTGTTTAACATCATTAAGACTACCAGGCAATGGTATAGAACTATTTTTATCTAAGAAATCAACTTGACCACCCCAAGCTGGTGCAATCACAGGTTTCTCTGAAAGAGATGCTTCAAGTAGTGGACGACCAAATCCCTCTCCGTGAGTGAATGAGACATGAGCTTTAACTTTTGGATGATTATACAAACCATTCATTTCATCATCATCTAAATCTCCGTGTATTACATAAATCTTTGGTAAAGTACCACGCACCGTAACTTTTATTTGCTCAATCTTTGTCATAATATCTTCTCTATCTAATATAGATGGAGTAGCTCCTGATGTCTTTAGTATGAGAGCTGGTTGTTTTGGTCTATTCTTAAAAGTTTCTAAAAATGTCTTTACTAACATACCTAAATCTTTTCTATCATGTCCTATATTACCTTGTAACCAATGACCAACAAATAAGAAACAGAAATCTTCTTCTACTTCACCAAGAGTATCTACAAGGTCTTTAGAAAACTCTTTTGTTGGTTTATAAATATCCGTATCTGCACCTTCAAATAAAACTTCAACTGGTTTTGTATTCTGAACCTTACCAATTACTTTTTTCGTTTGTTGGTCGTGTTTATCAAAAGTACTCTTTACAATACTTTCCTTGACAAAATTTGCAGGAACGATATTCATATGCATTCTATTCAATCCTTCTATCCATTCGGGAGGACAAACCGTAGTTTCTAATCCTGCCGTAATTCCAATATTATATTTAGCAACGGGCTGAAATTCATTTGGTACTACAATATGAAAATGAATATCTGGTTGTCTATCCATTTGTGGTGTTGCCAATAATCTATCGACTATTATTTTGTCTTTTGGATCTTTATCATTTAGTGCATTTTGTGGTGTATTTCCCCAACGAACTGGCCAAATTTTTACATCAAACTTGTCCATTGCAATTAATGACCGACATATATCTCTACTATGTGAACCATAACCACTTCGGGTGCCTACAGGTGCTGTAACTAAAACTACTGGTCTATAACTCATCTTTACCTCTTACTTAAATGGTGATTCTAAGAATTTTTCAAAACCCTTAACAACTTTTGTCCAAAAAACATCTTCCTTGCCCCTAAAATTACCTACGATATTCTTCCGTCTATCAGTTGTTTTTCGTCTTGCAGTTTTTCTCGGTGCCCGTTTCTTAGTCGTTGATTTCTTAGTCGTTGTTGTTTTCTTTGCTCTTGGCATTTTATTCTCCTATGCTTTATATAAAGTGAACCTTTTTCGTGGTGTCCACTTTTCAAATGCCGTATCCATATCTTGAACAAATCGTTCACACATATTTTTACAAGACATTCCAATTTCTTCTTTTTTCATCCAATCTCTACCTTTTTGTCCTACCTCTTTTCGTTCTTCGGTTGGTGTATCATACCATTCCTTGAGTCTATCTGCTACATCATCCCATCTACACCTATCGTCAAAAATATACGGTGTTGGTATTGAACCTTGTAATGAACGACTGGATGGCCATACTGGCTTTGCCCATTCTCCGTAAGTAAGGTCTGGATTATCTTTCCACTTTCTATCATCGTGAAGTGAATGTATCTCATCATAATCTTCGGGAGTTAGTTCCTTACCATTTAGTGCAAATCCGCATTGGTCCTGTAATCCACCCGTGACATTAACAATCATAGGTGTTCCAGCCATTACTGCTTCTGCTGTTCCCAATCCAAATCCTTCATTGGATGCCATATTGATTTGAACATCTGCTATGTTATATAACCAATTTAGTTGCCTATCTTCTAATTTTTTATGTGAAAATATAACATCATGATTAGGACAAACATTCTTCACAACCTCTGGTAAATCAGTTCCATTATTATCAACTGGTTGAGTATGCATTACTAATACACATTTATCTGCTTTTTCTTTTGGTAACATATCACAAAATGTTTTATATGCCATTATAACATCACTCGGAACTTTTCTACGAATATTTCTATTGTTCCAAAATACTACAAAATCATAATCTTTTTTATGTAACATACTACTTTTAAACTTCTGTAATTCATCCCATTCACCAACATTTAATTCTGTAATAGGATAAAACTTATCTTCTGGAATACCATGTGGAATATAAGTACAATCCCAATCAGTTCTTGGTTTCTTTACTGCTGCGTCTTTGACCATTGCTACCGTCTGTTTGGATATGTTCATAATCAAATCACAAGACTCATAGAAGAACTCATTGTATCTTGGTGTTGGTCTATCATCCCAAATGTTATAATAGAATATAGGAATATGCTGTCGTATCTCATGTTCCATTTCATATAACCATCTCCAAAATCTTGGATCTGTATAGTGTAATATTGCATCTGGTTTTTCTATATTCATTATATTACGAATTAATTCTTGATTCCCATAACCACTTATAGGATATATTTTTAAAGATGCATCTTTTATACCCGTATCCTCACGAACTGAATCATTCATATCTATCACTTTACCTTCTTCTGGATGTTTTACAGCACCACCTATCTGAACCCAATCGTACCTATCCATTGTTCCCAAAACAAAGTTTTTAGAAACCGTACCAACTCCACTGCTCATTCTCAGATCATCTGAAAGTAACAAAATTTTCTTTTTAGACATATAACCCTCTTTGTTATAACTATTTAAAATCGACTACCACTAATTTGCAAAGCATCATACTCAACAATGGATTTTTTATATTCTTCATCTTTTAAATACTTATCCATTGATCTATTTACCAACTTTTGCAATGTAAATTCTTCGTTTAAAGCAACACCTCTAAATCTCTTATATAAATCAGTTATAATTTTAACCGAGGTAAGCTTTGTATCACTTATCATATTAATCTCCGTATATATGTATATATAAATATCATATCAATCTAAAATAACTACTTTTTTCTTTAGTTTTTCAGCATGACTGATTGTATCCAATGTGCCATTTGAATTGTATCCCTCTGGTATGAATGCAACTATATAATCACTATATTCAGCAATTTGTTTATTTCGGTCAAAAAAATTGACCACATGATAGGATTTTCCATAATCATTCCTATCTAAAATACAATGTTGATTATATTGATAATGCCGTGGTGGAAATTCTATATATTTCATATCAAACTCTAATGCGAATTTCTTAGCGTAACCATCCGCTCCCTTTGGTTGCCCCCCACTTACTATTTCAACATTTTCTCCAAATTGTTCTTTGAGTTTATACACAAACTCTTTAATTTTTCTTTTATTAGTATATTTTCTTGCTCCCACTATACCAATTCTTTTCATACTAATCCTCGTAGTCGTTTCTCTTTTGTTTTCTCTTAGGTTTTTCTTGTTTAGATGGTTTATCTGAAGTAATAAATGCCAAACAATCTCTAAATTGTTCTAACCCAAGAATTATACCAACTACCTTATCTGTATTAGAATGTTGATACTGAAATCTATACGGATATAATAGATCAAAATCATCATCGTGAACGATATTATACCAAGTAAATTCTGCCCTATTTGGTTTATTATTTGGTTTTATTGTTGTTTTATATTTAAGTAAACTTTCATACTTTTCAAGAAATGATTTTAAATCCTTCGGTGTTAAATCATCTTCGTTATACCATAACTGAAGTTTAAAAGAATGATGCACATTGGCCTCATTGATTTTCTCCACCACCGATTCCTCTAATGGTGAATTAATAAAATCTGAAAGTTTTAATCTTAGTGTATAAATTTGACCACCCATATTTCTCTCCGTTCTCATAATAAGTATTATAAGTCTTTACATTTAGTATAAGCTTTACATTTCTTATGTGGTTCACACTTTTGATAATCGTGTGATATTATTTTTCCATCTTTATCATAACATTCATCCATAAACGCCTGTAATCTTCTATTAACCTTATTAATAGATGGTGTTCCATTTGCTGGTATGAAAGTTTGTATTCTCTTTTGTGGAAAGTCGGTATTCTCATATAACTTTCTTTTTACAATAAAATATTCAACATCAATTCTATCCATTGGAACATCAAATTCCTTTGAATAAAATTGTTTATATAATAATAACTGGTCTGTTTTATTCTTATCCATTTTCTGATATTTATTCCAGCCCCAAGTTGATGTTTTAATATCAATAATCTTAATTCTATTCCTAACCGTATCCTTGATAACCAAATCAATAAAACCACGAAATCTTAAATTGTTAGGTAAATCATAACCAAGTGGTGTTTCAATACCAACTAACTCATAACCTCTTTTACTGAAATATTGATTTCGTTTCTTCTTGAAGAAATCAATTATCTTTAGTCCATCATTGTAAAATTCTATCATATCCTTTTTAGTACAAAATTCTTCTCCACCATTTTTCTGTCTGATTTCCATAAAGATTTTTTTCATTCTATCTTCGAGTTCTTCGTTAAGAAGTAATTTATCGGCCTCGACAATACTTTCAGAATACATAACCTTTAAGTATTCTTGTAGAACCTCATGCATTGCAGTACCAAACATCGTATAGATATTATCCGTGAATGGTATTGCCTTATCTACATAGGTCAATTTCCAAGAATATGGACATTGTTCCCATAGTGCAAATTGACTATATGATATTGTTTTTTTTCTAGCCATTTAATTTTTGAATAACAGATTGTTTAGGTAGTGCACCTACAAATCTATCTACTTCAACTCCATTTTCTTCAATTACCGTAGTTGGAACTGACCTAACATTATATTGTTGAGCTAATGCCTTATTCTCGTCTACATCAAGAATCTGAACTGAATGTCCTTCATTCAATACTTCATTCATAACTGGTTTAAATGCTTTACAAGGACCACACCATGTGGCTGTAAAATATTTTGCTGTTCTCATTTTAATCTCCTAATCCATCCACTTTCCGTGTGTAAATAAATGCCAGGTTCGATGTTTTAATATTTCCCACATCAATCCGATGTATGATTCTGATTCATAGAATCCTACTTCACAATCATATCTATACATTATTTACCCCACTTTCCGTTTTTAACGATTGTTGCCATTATTCCATAGTTTGAAACATCAAGATAAGCATCTTCCATAGGTTCACCTTCTACGGCGTTTCCTCTGTTACCCATAAGTAAAGTTTTTAACCTTTGTATCTTATCATTCATTCTAAACCACAAACCTGTAAGTGATAAGTGTATCTCATCATCTGTTTGTAATTGTGTTCCAACACTTATGTTACCTGGACCGTAATCGTGTTGTTTGTGACAGAACAATTCATATTGTTCTCTTTGTAATCTTTTAAACTCTTGTGTCATCTCTGGCCACTCTTGTTCCATCAATGTTACGATGTCGCCGTGGTCGCCTGTCAAATAAGAATTCACTTCTTTTTTTGTATTTGATTCTTTTATTGCCTTTGGCATATTATCTCCTTATCTCATACTGGAATTTACGAACTTTTAATATAAAAGTCAAGTAATTTCGTCAATTATTCCGTACTCCAAACACTCTTCTGCTGTCAAATAGGTATCTTGTTTAGAAACTTCTTCCCAAAACGATTGTGATTTATTCGTAACTTCACCTAAAATACGATTTATATTTTCTAATAATTTTTTCAAATGGTCGGCTCCTTTTAGAACATCTGATGTCTTACCTGCTTCAAATGCTGAACCCTCGTGAACCATCACCGTAGAATTTCGTGTCATTGTTCTCTTACCAGTTCCACAAGCTAATATTACAGCGGCTGCTGACATACACGCCCCAAAACAATGTGTATTTACCTTTACGGGTAAAGTCTTGAAATAGTCAATCGTTCCTAACATAGAATAAACATCACCACCATAAGATGACAATACCAAATTTATATCTTGACCTTTATTGTGCTGTACGAAATTATCAAATCTGGTCATTACTGCATATAATGAATCTTGTTCTATCTCGTAGGTTAAATACATAGTGTTAGACTTTGTATTTATTCCCCACTCTAAATTCTTGAATAGTATCTGTGTGTTGTCATCCAACCCATTCATATCTGCATAATCTACTTTCAATAATCTATCTGTCATTTTTTCTCCTTTTTGAAAACGAATATTGGTTCATATTTATAACCTGCTCCCATTACACTTGATAATGTCAATTGTAATGTTTCCTCTTGGGTAAAACCCAACTCTTTAGAAATCTTTACTGTTTCTTCTTCTATGAATTTATACTTTGGTGTGTTTGCTATATTATATAACATATAACCACCTTCTTTTAATCCATAGTAACAATTTTCTATGGTCTTTCTCAAAAACCCATTTACCCACTCATCTTGAGTAGGAAACTTTTTATAACTTTGTGTGGACTCGTCTGAATACTTTTCAGTATCAAAGTACGGGGGTGAAGTAAAACACAAATCGAGAGAAGATTTGTTTGGAAGATATTCCTCACTCCCTTGTTTATATATATCAACTTTTTTATTTATATAACCAAATTCTTCGCTCATCTGCAATAAACCTTTGTAAGTCTTTGAAGATGGTTCAGTTCCTATGTAATGTTTGGTGTTGGATGATGAAAGAAACCCAAGTAATCGTCCACCCCAACCACAACTCATATCCCAAATAGTTCCATCACCACCAAACTTCTCGTAGATTAGTTTTGCTGCTGTCGGTCTGAAATTGGATACTGCTTGAACACCTGAATATAACTTCAAAGATTGTCTAAGTCTATTTTCGTGGAACTTGTTTCTCTCTCCATTTGGGTCCTCGCCCTTGTAATGTTTCTGTTCCCAATTCCAACACTTTGTAATAACTGACTTGAATATCTTATCATCAGTAAATGCTTCCATCGGTGATGTTCTTGAATGACCACACCTTACTGACCAAAAGTGTGGAAAGTATGACCAAGCCAATCTCAAACAATGCATAGTTTGGACTATCTGATTATCAATGAATATTGTATCAATATCAAACTTTTTGAGTTTCCTCATATGTTCGTGTTTTTCATCTTCACGAATTTTGTAGTGGGGAAATCCATGACGCCTGTAATAATCGAATATGACTTCTACACCATACTCTCTATCTACTACATCTATTGAATTTGTAACCCTTTCGAACTCTAAGTCTTTCTCATCTACATCAATGATTTTACCGAGAGTTTCGTAGTTTACTCTTGCCATTAGGGTAGATTTAGTTTCTTTATTTCCTTTGGTTCTACTCCGAATTTTTGGAGTATAGACTTTAGATTTGCCTTGTTCTGTTCAGTTGCATAGAATACATCCAAATATTCTTGAGCCTCTTTAAGACTTGATTCATAGTATTTTGCTACTATTTCCAATAACCATTTTTCATATTTCATTGTCTTTTTACCTTTAACATACTTTAACCATTCCTTCTTCTTTGGAAGAATGTTTGTGTATAATTTATATAATTCTTTTGGTTTCAAATTGTATCTCTGAAACTCATTTGCTATTTCCACATACTCCATCTTCATAGATATAAATCTATGTATCATATAGTTAGACCACTGCTTCTTCTCTGTTTCGTTTAGAGAATCCCAATACCCTTTGGTCTGTTTTTGTGTGATGTGTGTAATGTGGTCGAATAGACCTTTGTTTTTCATAACCTTTTTCTTTTTCATATTCTAATACCAAGGCAGTCGTTTGTGATCATAATCTATCTCTTGTATTGTTTTCCATTTTGAATTTTCACCGAATAATTTTTTACGAAATTCGTCTGTAAATTCTCCATCCACCCTTAAACTAACACCATATCCATCTGTTTCCGTTCCGTGAATTTTTTTACTATCAAACCAACACGAACTTCCTTGTATATAAATAGGTTGATTATTTTCCAATACAAAGAATTTCTTTGCACCATTAAACCTTATCCATATCATTTCGTGTCGCCATTCATCATAAGGGTGATCCCTATGATTTGCTATTTCACAACCTTTCTTGGTAAATATTAAAAATATTCGTGCAGTATTCTTGAATGGTAATTTAGAAATCATCTTTTTTAGTCTTGGAAATTTATCAGATACATCAATATTGTCTACCCAATAATCACTATTATCAAGTAAAAAATATTTATCCCAAGATTCATCAATACCACCAACCAATTTTGTTAAATATAGAGTACGAACTTCTAAATTATCTTTCAAATAATTTCCATCATCATCAACTTCTCTACTTGCCGCATAAAATATCCCCCATTGTTCAGATAAACTATCTACTACCTCTGTAAATTCATCATTTACAGATTCTAAATCACTCAAGTCCAAATATTCATCTAATTCGATTAAACTCATAGTGCCTCATCAAATAGTAAGTGAACTCTATCTCTTTCCTCTTTACCTCTGTCTGAAGATACATTTACTGCTGTATGCCAATGGCTATTTTCTGTTTCATAAACGAAACCATTTTCAGGAATATGAAATCCGATACCATGTGATGATTCTAATATATCATCATTCAATAAATCTGTTTCGTTAGTTCTAACATAATAGAAACTATTTCTTGGTGATATTATTGGAAGATGCCATCTTCTTTCAAAATCTTTATGCATAGGATATGATGAATTTGGTTTCATAATCATTATCCTTATTCTTCCAATAGGAAATTTTGATTTCATATCATTACAAACTTTCCATAAGTAAGGACATAATTTTTCCAATTCAGTATTTACTTCGGTGAAATCTCCCTCTTTTAAACCCCACTTTCCATCCCACATTAAACTTCCAACTCCTTGATGCCATCTATCATCTTCTTCACAATCTTTAGTATGAGTTAATCCTATTTGATTAATTTTTACCATATGGTTCAATAAATTATTGTCATATAGATACCACCAATCTCTCTTTAGAGAATATACATCGAACCTAACATCCAATCGTTTTATGAAATCACCAGTTACTCTCAAGTGTAATCTCCCTTATCCTTCCATCAAAATTAATTACAAAATTAACAGCTCTCAATATATCATCAACTTTTAATTTATTTCCATCCCACAAATCTTTTACTCTCGGTGTATCTGTCCATCCAGGTCTAATCATAGTACATTTAATATTGTTATATTTCATATAACACTTATAATTTGTTCTATCTAATATTACCTTACCCTCTGTGTATCTCTCTCCAGCCTCATCTTTCCAATTCCATATATCATCTACTACAACAGAACCTATAGATATGATTAATTTACTTTCAACATTTTTCCATTTGTGATAAACATATTTTAATGCATCAGATTGTGCAATGGGATTATCATCATCATAAGCATTATTTATAAATACATCACAACTCTCATCAAACCATTCTGATATTTTTTTGATTGGTTTATCGTTAGACCGACTTGCACCGATTATATCACCATCAAGATTTTCATAAAGATGTTTTCCAATACCCGATGTGTGTCCCGTAACTAATATTTTCATATCATTTCTACTCCAAAATGCAAAGTATATCTCATACCATCTGTGACTTCTGTAACCTCGTGTAGAACATCTCTACCAAAAATAAATATTTCACCTATGTTTGATTCTAACCTTTTACCACCGAGTATGAAATCTCCTCCTGTGTAGTTGTCATTTAAATAATAACCACCTGAAAGTGATAACTTAACTTCCTCTTCATCCAATAAGCCACTATCTGGTGATTTATCATTATGACTTGAAAAGAAATCCCCTTTTTTATAAATAAGTAAAGTAAAAAATTCTCCACATATATACCTCTCATCTACACTTTGTAAATCTCTGTTAATTATATCCCTAACAAAATCAAATTCCCTAAGTTCTTCAAGATATAACCAATGATTAGATTTATTGGGAACACAAGGTGGTTTCCACTTTTTTACTACTTCTGAATAATCATTGGAATGATATAAATCAAGTATTTTATTGACTTCGAAACTTTCCATATTTTATGCCCAATCTGGAAACCCTGTATTATCTCCATAGTATAACCAACTCTTTTCTGTATTTCTTCGGTTTCCTATCTCTCTCATTATTGATTCTTCTTCTTGTGTTAAAATACTATCTCTTCGTGTTAGTCCTACCATATCACAAATTCTATTTGCCATTTTATCTTCAAATTTTTCTCTATCTAAATTTGAATTTACTTCTCGTAATCCACCTACTACATCACGGATTTCTTCTACATCAAATTTTTTGACTCTGATACTACCTTCGAACTTTCTAACTAAATCTGCAGTTTCATAATCCATATCAAAGGTCATACTTATATCTTGATATCCATACCCATATTTTGTATATTTATAAGCACCACCTGCAAATTTTTTCCACTTACCATCTGAATGTTTTGCAAATATATCATTTGTTAAAGTTTCATCTCGTGTTGGACTATCCCCTTTAATTTCAGGTGAGTAATCTGTTAGACCCCAATGTGTTTCAATATCTTCATCTTTCAACAAATCCATTATCGTTTTATAAAAAACTTTATTAAGTTCTTTCCTACCCTCATAATCCTTTCTTGGTGAATTTGGATGATACAAAACCCAATTTGTAACTTCAGGTCCCATCACGAAATAAGATACATCAGTTTCGTATGTCAATTCGGCCTTAAAAAAGGGCCGACAGAATGTTACTTCTGGCAAACCCTCAATATAATCACCAATAAAAGTTTGTTTATTTATCCACTCACCACCATTCCAATATGGACCTTGCCAAAACTCAACTATAGTATTTGCCTGAGTCCATCTAAGTAATGTAGGTTCTGTTATTGGAATTAGTCCGTCAAACTCCCAAGCTGATGTATACAGGTCGGGAGTAAGACTTCCTAAATTTAAATATCTTAGTTCATTATGCGTCATAAGCGGTTTCTTGTTCTTTATGAACTAAGAAAATACCACCTGAGAGTAATCCTAAACCTAAGAGTTGATAAACCGATGGTGTAGTATTCATAACGAAATACCCTATCGCTACAGCAAAGAATGAACCAAAACATAGTTCACCGATTCCTGCATTACTAGCACCAATATATTTAATTGCTGTCCAATAACATAGATAAGCAATATAACTAGCGACTACTGCTGTATAGAGTATTGCCAATAAATTGTGTGCGTTCAATTCAGCGATTGTTGTTGCTGGTGATTGTAACAATGAAGCATAAATAAACACCTGTACAAAATCGTAAAATACGAGTGTAAGTGGTTTATATTTCTTTGTTATAGATTGACCTACTAACAAGTATCCAACCCAACAAATTGTTGCTACAACACATAACAATACACCAGAAGTGGTTAATGCCTCTGTTGAAAATGTTGGTAGAAATTCAATGGCAAGTAATGAACCAATCGTTCCTAATCCTACAGCAATTTTTCTATTAGTATTAAACTTTTCCCTATAAAAATATACTGCAACAAGTGCAAGTAAGAATGGGTAAAAGTAAAAAATACCATAGATTACTGGAATATTAGGATCGAGATATTCCCAACCGAACCAATATGTAACCAAATGAACTGCAAGTAATGCACCATTTAGTAAGAATTTCTTGTAATCTTCCTTTTCAACATGAAACAGATTTTCACCAGTTCTATGTTGATGTACTAATATTGTTAATCCAAACAAGAGTGATGCTATTAAAAATCTTGTAGATAATAGAGTAACAGGACCTGCACCTTCTGCAAATATGTAACTACCAGTAACCTCAAGACTTGACCACGCCAGTATTGAACCAAATAATATTAGAATACCCTTTGTAAAGTTATTCATATTATTCTCCTTTGTTTCCTAACTTTAAAACACCAAGGTCGGCGTTTATTTTAAGAGTAATATCACCTTCACCACTAAACTCTGCGGATAAGAAACTACCAGGATAATCCCCATCAAAAGACCACATAACCCCATAAAGTGGTTTTGCATCTTTATCAGGAAAACTTTCATATCCCGCCAATAGATTCAATCCGTAGAATCCAGGTTTAATGACTGCTCGAGCGAAATAATAATCATCACTCAAACTATACTCTGCAATATATTCTATTTTCTCATTCAATCCACTAACATCAATTGATTGTCTTTCTTGATTATCAACTGATAATGCTACGAATTGACTTGCTACTTCATATGATACACGAGCGGAAGCGTAATTACTCCATCCATGATTTAAGTCATCACCGAAATAAGTTTCAAGATAACCTTTTTCTCCAAGTGCACCATATACACTAACACCTCTACCGAGAACTAATTCACCGACATCCCAACTGGTCTGATAGGTAAACATATCTCTTCGAGTTAAATCGAGATAAGGTAAATTTGAACCAAAAGGAACTAATTGTTGTCCAAATCCAATATTGAATTTACCACCATTAGCGACACTATATGGTTTATAAAAGAGTTCTTCAATATAGATTTTCTCATCGTTCCAAGTAGGTCCCCAAAAAAAGGTTGCAAACCATTTTGAATCATCACTTTTTACATAAGAAAATAATAATGGTTTACTCCAACTTACCGTATCTCCAACTTCGGCATATCCAATAACCGAATTTTTAACTGTAACTGAAGATTGGGCTGATAATACTGAAACCATTCCAATCAACAATAACCTTACGATTTTATTCATGTGTAATCTCCTTACATTCTATTATTCGTTCACTACAAACCTTGCATTCATTACAAGGTTTTCCATTTTTGGGATACCAACAAGTCCAAGTATAATACAACAACTCATCAAACCCCTCTTTTTCTGCTATTTTTAGCATATCTTCTTTTTTTAAATGTCTTGATGGATAATCAAATACACCAAATACACTCAAATCTTTATTTTCTTCTGGTAATTTTTCAGAATAAAACTTTCCATCTTTAATTGCACAATCAAGAATCTCATACCAATCATCTTCAATATTATTTATAGGGTAATTTATTCTATAACCAAATTGTTTTCCAAATCTCAATACCATATCTGCTTGAGCTTCCAACCAATGTGAATCACCATTTTTATCTATGTATAATGATTCAGGAATCCATTCATTATATTTTTGTACAACCTTACTTATTTCTTCATCCTCTTTTATTGGCTCATTAATAACCATTGTTTCCAACAATAAGTATGTAGACTTTTCAATTTTTTCATAAATTTTTCGCCTCAACCAATCCATTCTTTCTAATTCTTTTTCAGTAGATTTTCTTGGATACTTATCGTTGTTCCCATCTCTCTGAACCACAAGTGGATTGGCGTGATATCCACCATGATTTACTCTGTCGTCTATATAAATAGGTTGAACTTTTTCATTATTCAATAAATAATTGCAAATATTAAATGTTGAATCATAACCACCTGTCCAAAAAATATACTTAATGTCCATCCAATTATCTTCT
>Ga0208407_1000147_pt1 | contig 31841 bp, 46 predicted proteins | sample ETNtaG_9_FD_185775 | JGI IMG/M metagenome (GOLD analysis project Ga0208407, IMG submission 185775) | Marine microbial and viral communities from oxygen minimum zone, Eastern Pacific Ocean - ETNP201406SV69 (SPAdes) (version 2) | ecosystem: Environmental > Aquatic > Marine > Oceanic ...
CTTTAGTTATGATTTTTGCTTTACATCCTTTGATAGCGAAAATCTCTTTTGCATATTTTGTGCCTGCAACAATGGCATTTTCTCTTGAAATTATTTTTACTACAATTTTCTTTTTTGATAATAATTGACTTGTGATGTCTCCTTTACCTATATCTTCTGCAAGAAATTGTGATAATTGCTTTTTTGGATTAAATGACAATGTTATGATTAATGTTATTATGATTTTAAAGATTTAGAATTTTTCTATGTTACTTTAATTGCATATTTGCCTTTTTGTTTTATGTTTAATGTATCTGCAATTTTTGAGTCTTCTGGATTTACTACTAGTACAACTCCATTCCAATCTGGTGTTAAGTCTGATGATTTACAAGTTGGACAAACTTTTTCTGTTGTAACCCGTTTACATTTTCTGCATGCCATTTCTCGTGCCATTTTAACTAGCCTCTACTTTTTCTTCTTTTGCAGGTTCACTTGAACCTCCAGCCTTTTTAATTTCTTCTTTAATCCATTCATCTGCGCCTAAGAATGGTTGTCTACAAGTAATGCCAATCTTACCCATTGCAGCAGCTTTTCCTAATGACACAGCTGTAATTCTTGCACGTAATGTTGAACCAACTTTCAAGGTTCTTCCACTTTGATTTGCTAAAATTAATCCCATCTTGACATCACTCTTTAGATAATCATCCATAACTTGTGATAAGTGTAGTAATGCATCTGTTGGACCAATTCTTACAAATGCACCAAAGTCTGTAATGTCTACAATTTCACCTTGAACAATTTCTTGTAATTTTGGATAAAATGTTAAAGCTTCAAATTCTACTTTGTGGAATGTTCCTCCATCCCCTGCAATCATTTTTCCCATTTCGTCTACTTTAGCATCTAAAATCATGATGATGTAACCTAATTCGGCATTAATCATACTCTCGTATTTTTCTTTGAGAATGTTTATTGCTGCTTTTTTGAGCGTAGTTCCAAATAAGCTTGGAGGTATCCTAACGACATCAACTAGGGTAGATATAGAAAACAAATGTATTTTTTTTCTTGAATTTCAATTTATGAATCTTTGGGTGATTTGGCTTGAATTTCTAAAGATTTTGATGATTTTTGAAAAAAACTACAATTTTTTCTCATGTCCAACTTACTTTAAATATCGTATTTTGACTTTTTTATCCAATGGTTGCTATAGATCAAGTTCTTGAAAAATTAAGTACTGTAATTGATCCTGATTTGAAAAAAGATATTGTTTCTATGGGAATGATTAAAGATCTAGAACTTAATGATGGTAATCTAAAATTCACTTTAGAATTAACTACTCCTGCATGCCCTTTCAATGTAGAAATTGAAGATGATGTGAGAAAGGTAATCGCTGAATTATCTGACTTGAAGAATTTTGATTTGAATGTAACTGCAAAGGTAATGGAAGGTCGTTCACTTGAAGCAGATACACAAATGGCAACTGTCAAAAATATTATCGGCGTTGCAAGTGGTAAAGGTGGTGTAGGAAAGTCTACTGTATCATTAAACTTAGCTCTTGCACTATCTCAAACTGGAGCAAAAGTTGGATTACTTGATGCAGACATCTATGGACCTAGTATTCCATTAATGTTGGGAATGGAAGATGGTTCGATGGAAGTTGAAGATAATAAACTTCAACCTGCAGATGTAAATGGATTAAAAGTAGTATCTTTTGGTTTTTTTGCCGATCAATCTAAACAAGCTGCAATATACCGTGGTCCTATTATTTCTGGAATTTTAAAACAATTTTTAGTTGACACTAACTGGTCTGAATTAGATTATCTAATTGTTGATCTTCCACCTGGAACTGGTGATATCCCACTAACTCTTGCACAAACAATTCCAATTACTGGAATTCTTGTAATTACTACTCCTCAGGATGTCGCAAGTAATGTTGCAGTGAAAGCAGTTTCAATGTTTGAAAAACTAAATGTTCCAATAATAGGTGTAATTGAAAATATGAGTCATTTTGTTTGTCCAAAATGTGATGACAAACATTACATATTTGGTAATGGTGGTGCTAAAAAAATTAGTGAACAATTCAAAATTCCATTTTTAGGTGAAATTCCATTAAATTATGGAATTATGTCTGGTTCAGATTCTGGAAAACCAATAATGAGTACAAATACTGATTCACCAAGTGCTGAAGCATTTCGTGCTAGTGCAAAAAATGTAGCTGCACAATGTAGTATCATTGCATCTAATTTACAAGAAGAAATGGAATCTGAATCTGGTGATTCTGAATCATCCGATGAAGATTCTACAAATAACGGCACTTCTTAATTGAGATTCCTGTGAAATTACCTACTTCTCTTAGAGACCAATTTAAAACTCCTTTAGGTGTATTATTGCCAATTGGAGAAGATAATAAAGAAAATATTCAAAAATATCTTTCAAAAAATTCCTATGTGATCACCGTTGGAGATCAAACTACTGAAAAAATGATTAATTTTGATTTAATTCCTTCTTTGCAAATTATTGATGGTTTTGAAAAAAGACAAAAACGTGATTTACCAAAACTTGGAAATGCAACTGAATTAAAAATTGACAATCCTGCAACTGAAATTACTGTAGAAAGTGTTGAGATGATCAAAAAAGCATTTTCTATGAATTCTCCTGTACGAATAACTGTATTTGGTGAAGAAGACTTGTTAGTACTTCCTGTTTGTATTCATGCTCCTGATAATTCAATTGTATTGTATGGTCAACCCAATGAGGGGCTTGTTTTAGTTAAAATTACTACAGAAATTAGAAATAAAGCACAAACATTACTTGATCTAATGAACTAATGGGGTGTGATGAGACGGTGGCTGTATGATTCGTGATTACCCCACATAACCTCTGACCCTATTTATTCATAATTTTACGAACTCAAAATCAACTAATTGTCTTACAGAAATTTGTAAGTTTTCGTTAATGGTTATTTTTAAGAGTTAACGAAAAGTTGACTCTTTGCTTACAAGAATTGACATTTCAAGATAAAGATGGATTACTTTACGATAAACTATGAAACTTGATGATGATCTAAAGTTACAAATTTTAGAAAAAGTTGGAATCTATTCTCAAAGATTTTCAATTTCTGAACCTGTAATTTTATTGACTACAAAAGAAGTACTTGATGCCCCTAGGGAAATGACTGAAGGTCGCCGTACATCTGCTTACAAGTATTATGGAGTTTCTTATTTACAACATAATTTAGTTTTTCTCAATATTAGAAAAATTCCTGATGAAAAAACTCTTGAAAATACTCTAGTTCATGAATTAATTCATATGCGATTTCCTTATCTTGCACATGGGAAGAGATTCAATAAATTAGTTAGACAGGGATTGAGAGGAAAAACATTTCCCCCTTATAAAAAAAGAAGTAAAACTCCTTCTTTTTGATTAATACTTATAATAATGAAGAAATTCATAACAATGTGGATATTTCTGAGGTTTTACCTTTCATAGCTGGTATTGCATCTTTTCTTGTAGCTGGTGGTCTAGTTGCTTGGATTACCAAACAACCTTCTGGTAGCAAAGAAATGATGGATATCTCAAATGCTGTAAAAGAAGGAGCTTCTGCATTTTTAAGACGTGAAATGAAAATTATTGTTCCTGTCGCAATTGCACTTTCAGTCATTATTGGTGCCTTTTTACAACCGTCAAATGGAATAGCATTTGCAGTTGGTGCAGCATTATCTGCAGTTGCAGGAATTATTTCATTAAAAATTACAGTAAAAGCAGCAGTAAGAGCTGCAAATTTGAGTAGTGAAGGTCTTGGAAAAACATTTGCTATGGCATTCCGTGGTGGGGCCACCGTTGGATTAGCCGTACCTGCAATGGCACTTTTGGCCATCACTGGTTTGTATTTGATTTACCCTGATCCAATTACAATTGCAGGGGTGGGAATTGGTGCAAGTCTAATTGCATTATTCATTAGAATTGGTGGTGGCATTTTTACAAAGGCTGCTGACATGGGTGCTGATTTAGTAGGTAAAGTGGAAGCAAATATTCCTGAAGATGATCCTAGAAATCCTGCTACTATTGCAGATAATGTTGGTGACAATGTTGGTGATGCAGCTGGAATGGGTTCTGATGTTTATGAATCTTATATTGTTACAATTCTTGCAGCATTATTAATTGCCGCATTAATTGGAGCTCCAAATTATTTCTTATATCCAATTCTAATTGGTTCGTCTGGAATGATTGCATCCATAATCGGTGTTGTCATTGTTGGTTCAAAAGGTGTAACTGATGTTATGAAACCTCTTAATCGTTCATTTTATGTTTCAGCTGCAATTGCAATTGGATTAAACTATATTTTCATCACACAATTTATTGAACAATCTGATGCAGCATATGCTTTGTTTGGAACTACTGTAATCGGTGTGATATTAGTTCCCGTAATTCAAAAAATCACTGATAATTATACTAGTTATCAAAAAGGACCTGTTAAAGAAATTGCAGATTCTGCAAAATGGGGATATGCATCATTAACTTTAATGGGAATAATCAAAGGAATGCAATCCACTGGACCATTCATGATTGCATTAGTTGTTGCAATTATCATTTCATATTCTATTGCTTCTTCTGCAGCTCCTGAAGGTGCAGATCCAGTACTTTATGGAATTTTTGGAACTTCTTTGACTGCAATGGCAATGTTGAGTCTTGCAGGAATTGTTCTAAGTATTGATGCATTTGGCCCAATTGCTGATAATGCAGGAGGAATTGTTGAAATGACTGGAATGGGTGAAGAAAATCGAAAAGTTACTGATGAAATTGATGCCGTTGGAAATACAACTAAAGCTGTTACTAAGGGATTTGCGATAGCAAGTGCTGCCCTGGCTGCATTAGCTATGATTCAAGCTTTTCAATTTGAAGCAGCCCATATTTTTGAAGGAGTTTTGGAATTAAATTATAGTTTAACAAATCCTGCAATAATTGTTGGATTGTTAGTTGGTGGTCTAATTCCATTTATTATAACTGGCCAGTTGATCAATGGCGTTTCTAGAGCTGCAGGTAAAATGGTAGATGAAGTTAGAAGACAATTTAAAGCTGATTCTGGTATTCTTGCAGGAACTTCAAAACCTGATTATGCAAAATGTGTGGATATTGCAACTGTTGCTTCGATTAGAGAATTATGGAAACCTGCAATTGTTGCAATTATTTCGCCTATAATTTTGGGAATTTTACTGGGTCCTACTGCCGTTGCTGGTTTGTTAATGGGTGCAGTTGTAACTGGAATTTTACTAGCGTATCATTTAGCAAACACTGGTGGTGCATGGGATAATGCAAAGAAATTGGTTGAAATGAAAGGTGAGAAAGGTTCTGAAGTCCATAAAGTTGCAGTAGTTGGTGATATTATTGGTGATCCTTACAAAGACACCGCAGGACCTGCACTAAATACTGTGATTAAATTACTTAATACAATAGCAATTGTATTTGTATCCGCATTTGTTGCAATTCTTTCAATTTAAAAATTTTAATCAATACTCAAAGTCATATCTAATTCATCAACTTGTGCTTGAATGGCTTTTTGTAATGTTTGATTGTGTTTGCTACAAAATTTAAAATAATTATCTGCTGTTTGGAAACAACCACAAATCCATTCTGTTTTTTTATCTCCTTCAATTGTGCCTTTTGAATATTTTTCATTCATATATTATATTGTAATTTCTTCTAAAAATATTTTTTTAAAAAAGAAAAAAAAATGTTTAAGGACAGCCTTCCATTTTTTGAATGAAATAACCTTTTTCCTTAATTGCCTGTTCTACAGGCTCTGGACAAGATTGTGAGTGGCAAAATGTACATTCGTTTTGTGTCATTTGTGCTTCTCCTTCTCCTATCTCTTTTAACCATTCTTTGCCATATTCAATGGCTTTAGGATGATCTTTTTCACCTGTAATTACATCAAAGTGCATTGTGTGACCATCTGCTGCTTTGACATAAGTGTCGTATACGTGAATTTCCATATTTTTTGTTAAAAAAAGGGATATTTAATCCCAAAGATGATTCTATGCCCTTGAATTTTTTATTTTGTTATTTTTCTTCAATTGGAATCTCTATACTGTCTGATTCTAGAATAAATGCTTTGAAATTTTTGTTGATTCCTGAGTAGATTATCCATACATATGGATTATTTTGCATAAATTTTTTGTCTGTACTTGAAGGGTATGCCTCTCCTTTTGGATGTGAATGAAAAATTCCAATAATTTCTAAATTCAGTTCTTTTCGTTTTTGATCCATTTCCCAAGTTTGTTCAGCTGATAATGTAAATTCTATTGGGGATGGTGTATCATTCTTTGTTAGCCATATTTCTTTAACAGTATTTTCACCTTCAATCTTATTTCCGTATAAAATTGCACACGCTTCATTTGGTTCTTCTTTACAAGTGTGGTCTAAGAGAATTTTTTGCTGTAATTTTGAAAGAATGATTTTCTGCAAATCTATTCTACGTTAACAGTTCCAACCATCCATGGATGTAATATACAGTAATAATCAAAACTACCTGCTTCACCAAATGTGAATTGATATGTATCTCCCAAGTTCAATATTTGTGAATCAAATACTCCATCAGCTCCACTATCTGGAGTACCTGATGTTGCAGTGTGCATTGCATTATCTTCATTAACCCATTCTATTGATGTACCGACTGAAATGTTAATTGTTTCTGGATCATAGTAAATTTGACCATCCTCTGGAATTGCAGCTCCATCTGGAATGATAATTTTAGTTGCTTCTTTTGGAGCTTCTATAACTAAAGTTGAAATCATCCATGGATGTACAATACACAAGTATTCGTATTCGCCAACTTCTAAGTTAGTTGTATCTAAAGTATATGTTTCTGCTTCACTAATTAAACTAGAATCAAATGTCTCTCCGTAATCAGATGCACTAGTAACTGTATGTGGTGCAACATCTGCGTTTGTCCATACAACTGTATGTCCTTGTGTTACAATTGCTCTATCTGGATCATAATCTGGATTTCCTTCTTGTGCTGAATCTTTGAGAATTTCAATTGTAAAAATTGGTCCGGCTGGAACATCTTCCATTGCTTCTTCATCAATTAATTCTTCAGCTAACTCTGCTTCACTTTCGCTCATTGAACCAGCTGTAATCCAAATTACTAATCCGCTTGCAACTGCTAATCCTAACACTAAACCAATTGGTTTGATACTTCCTGGTTTTTTCATTGCTATCCATGCAACTCCTGCAGATGGAAGTGCAATTGCTAGTATAACTAGAATTAGTGAAAATGTGTAATCTGAAGAATTCATTGTACTTAATGCATATAGTCCAAATCCTATTGAAATAGCAACAATAACTAAAGTTGTAATTTTGGCTCTGTTACTAGTTGAGACCCCGCCATCCAAAATACCTGCTGCTGTGAAAATTAGTCCTACAAACAATGTTAGACCTGTTAGTGCGTGCATTCCGTCGATGAATGTGTGTGCAATTCCTGCATACGATAAAATGAGACCAGCTAATCCTACGCCTGAAAGGCCCATGCCTGGCATTAATAGGTCCCAATTACTCATTAAAATAAGCTGGTAAGAGTGAGATACTTATTCCTTTTGAAATATAATGGATCTACAACAAGGAATAAAACGGCTTTGAAACTGGGTAGAGTAAATTGGGAATTAATGAAATAATCGAAATATCGAAACCAAGAATAGTAGTTCTGTTAGTTATTACTGCAGTTACATCCATGTATGCTGCAAGTAAGTTAGTTACGGGAGCGTATCAACTTGATTATTTGGATTATTTGCATATTATAGTTGCAGGAGCTTTGGCATCAGCTGGTTCTAGTGCTCTAAATCACTACTATGACAAAGACATTGATCCTAAAATGAGTAGAACAAGTTCTAGACCTATTCCTTCTGGAAGAATGGCTGCATCCAATGTTTTGATATATGGATTAACTGTAAGTTGTATTTCTGTAATTTATGGATTCTTTGCACTTAATGTGATATCTGCATTTTTTATTGCAGTAGGAATATTCTCTTACGTTATAATTTACACCGTTTGGCTAAAACGTAGAAATACTTCTAATATTGTAATTGGTGGAATTGCTGGAAGTGCTGCAGCTTGGGCCGGATGGGCAGCTGCTACTGGTAGTATGGATTTATTGGGATTCTTAGTTGGCTTTTTAGTATTTGTTTGGACTCCTTCTCACTTTTGGTGTCTTGCAATGAAAATTAAAGATGAATATGCACAAGCTGAAGTTCCTATGTTACCTGTTGTAATTGGAATGCAAAAAACATCTAAATTCATTTTGGGTAATACTTTAATTTTAATTCCTTACTCTATGTTACTTGTATTGATTCCAGATGGATTGGGACTTGTCTACACAGTTATTGCATCTGTATCTGGTGGTTTGATGTTGGTATATCATTACAAATTAACAAAAACTCCTACATCTGAATTTGCTTGGAAAGCATACAAAGTAACTGCACCTTATTTGACAATTATTTTTGTAGCAGTTGCATTAGATGCAGCATTTCATTTTCCTTTAATCTAATTTTTTTAATTATTTATCTACGCCTGGAAAACTTGCTTCATAATCTTTTTCCATTACTTCTTTATTCTGTTTTTCTATAGGATCCTCTTCTTTTTCAATAATTGCAACTTCTATTCTTCTTTCATCTTTAGTAAACCATGCAACTTTGATTAATCCTAATATTTCTAAATCTAAAAGTAGTTTGTTAAATTTGTCTTCTGGTAAATTTAACCCATCTTTTGTTAAACTCTTGTAAAGTTCTACATCTGTTAATGAGTTAGATTCTTTAATTTTTTCAAATATTTGATTTCTTAATGGGATTGTCATGATTAACCGTAAAATGCTTTCTCTCCTGTCTTGGGCACTACATTAGATATACTTTCTCTTATTGTGTTGTACCATTGATCCACCTCTTTTGTTATTGATGGTTTAATTTGTTTCAGACTAACTGCAAAATCACGACTGTTTATTTTAGATGATTTATTTCTCATTGCACAAATTGCTGCCTCCCTACATAGTGCTGCCAAATCTGCACCAGTGTAATTTTGTGTTGCAATTGCAATCTCTTGTAATTTAATATCATTAGACAATGGCATTTTTTTTGTTAAAATTTTAATGATTTCTAATCTACTCTTTTCGTCAGGAGGTGTAACATATAGAACTAGATCTAATCTCCCTGTTCGTAATAATGAATTATCTATGATGTCTGGTCTGTTTGTGATTCCAATGACTGCAACTCTAGATGAAGTTCCTTCTTCAATTTCTGTTAATAGTTGACTAAGTATGGTTTCTCCTGATCCTCCTTCACCTGATTTTGATTTTGCTAGTGCGTCTAATTCATCAAAAATTATTACACATGGTGATGATGCTTTTGCTTTTCTAAAAATTTCTCTAATTGCTTTTTCTGATTCTCCGACCCATTTTGAAAGAATTTCTGGACCTCTAACTAAAATCATATTTGCACCTGTTTCTGTTGCAACTGCTCTTGCAAGTAATGTTTTTCCACATCCTGGTGGACCATAAACCAAAACTCCTTTTGGGGGTTTAATACCCATTTTTGTAAATTTACTTGGTTCTTTAACTGCTGTAATTATATTGTCTGTCAAACTTTTCTTGATGTCACTCAAACCTCCAACATCATTCCACCAAACTTTTGGTCTTTCAACATAAAATTCTCTCATTGCAGTAGGAACAACTTCTTGCATTGCATCGTAAAAATCAACCAATTTAATCTGCATTGATTGTAAAACTTCTGAAGAAATTTTTTCAGTTTCAAGATCAATTTCTGGTAAATACCTGCGAATTGATTTCATTGCAGCTTCTCTACATAGTGATTTGATATCTGCACCAGTATATCCGTGCAATTCTGCTGACAGTTCCTTTAAATCAATTTCTTCATTTATTGGCATTCCTCTTGTGTGGATTTGTAAAATTTCATATCTTCCATCTTCATTAGGTACACTAATCTCAAATTCCCTGTCAAATCTTCCTGGTCTTCTAAGTGCAGGATCTACGCTATCTGGTCTGTTGGTTGCTCCTAAAACAATGACGTTTCCTCTGTCGTTTAATCCGTCCATTAATGCAAGTAATTGTGCTACTACTCTTTTTTCCACATCTCCATACACTTCTTCTCTTTTTGGTGCTATTGCATCAATTTCATCAATGAAAATAATACTTGGCGAATTATCTTTTGCTTCTTTAAAAATTTCTCTTAATTTAGCTTCTGTTTCCCCATAATACTTGTTCATGATTTCTGGACCATTAATTGGATACATGTTAGCTTCAGATTCACTTGCCATAACTTTTGCAAGTAATGTTTTTCCACATCCTGGTGGACCATATAGTAAAATTCCACTATGTGGTTCAATCCCTAGTCTAGAAAATAATTCTGGATGTCTTAATGGTAATTCAACAATTTCCCTCATTGCTTTGGTTTTTTCTTTTAATCCTCCAACTTCTTCATATGTGACTCTGACTTTTCTGTCAATCGATGTTTCTGTTGAAATATTTAATTCAGTTGTTCGGTCTATGTCAATAATTCCTTTAGGTGACGTTTTTGTAATTTTAAAGTCCATAGAGTTTCCTAATATCATCACAGAAATTTCATCTCCGTGAGTTACTGGTAATCCTTTTAATCTATTTTTTACAAAATCCATGAATTCTTTATCTATTGTTACAGCATCATTGAGTGGAGTTAGTGTAATTGTTTTTGCAATTTTTGAAATTACTTTTCTAACTTTTACTATGTCGTTTAAAGTTCCTCCAACATTTTTCCTTGTTTGTCCATCCACTCTAATTATATCTGGAAATTTTTCATCTTCATCTGCGGGCCAAATAATAGCACAACTTGTCCTTGAACCCATAATTTCTATAATGTCTCCTGGTTCTGCTTTAAGAAAATCCATTGCTTTTGGACCTACTCTGGCACGTTTTTTCCCTACGTCTCTTTGTTTTGCTTCGCCAATTCTCATTTGCAAAGGCTCTTCTTTGCGTACCATATAATCAAATAATTCTTGTTATGCTAATTACTGTTATGTTAATTACGACTCATGCTAAGTACTTCAAATTCACTGACTCCTTCTACTGCTCTTACAGTATCCTCTAGTGAATCCATTTGTCCTTCTTTATCTTCTAATACAAATTGTGTCTTTAGGCATTCTAGTCCAAAAGCTAACGGTTCTTTTTCATATCGATTTAAAGTAATTCCATCTTTTAGTGATGTTTTTACAGTTTCTGCTAATTTTTCTAAATCCACTTCCATTCCTGTTGGAAGAATTTTTGCAATTAATACAATATCAGTCATTTTGTTTAAGGTCCCGTGAAGTTACATGAAGAGCAGGTATAGTTTCTTGCTGCTTCTCTACAACTTTCACATCTCCAAATAAGATCACCATCATCACAGTCAGGACAATTGAATTTTACACATTTATCATTAGGCATAATTGGTCTATGACAACAACTACACGTTGGTAGTGATATGGTAGATGACATGCTCAATTTTTTCTGTAAACATCATTTATACTTTCCTTAGAAATTATGTTGGACTTAACCCAATATTTTTTTCAATTCACTACTGACTAATGTTTGAGCTGTTTTCAATGAAATTTTGATTCCTAATAATTTGATAATTGAACTTGTATGAAAATCAAAGTCATCTTTTTCTGAAATCTCTTTGATAATTTCTGGAGTAATTGATTCAAATAATTTATTGATCGTTTCATTATCAATTCTTTCTAAAATTTTTCTTGCCAACATTTGTTTATCAAATTCTTTACCAAATCTCTCAGTCCATTTTTTTTGGTAATTTAGAAGATCTGTTTTTTCATTTGTTCTCAAAAATTTAGATATGGCTTGTCCTGCATATACTCCTCCCATTCCACTTGTAAAAATTCCTCCTGCAGTTGTTGGTTTTGCTTGTCCTGCTGCATCCCCTACGATAACTATTCTGTCATCGACAAATTTTTTGATTGGACCTTTAATCCAGATTGGCGCAAAAATTTTCCTTATTGTTGAAAATTCTCCTTTCTCTTTAAGAAATTCATCTAATGTTTCTGCTACGTTAATGCCTCTTCCTGCAATTCCTACTTTCCCTTTTCCCTCGTTTGATGGAATTACCCATGCAAAAAATCCTGGATACTTTTCTTGATCAAAAATTACTTCTACTTTCCCTTTTTTTATCCAATCTGCATAAATTTCATATTGCGCTGATGATAAAATTCCTGTTCTGTCTTTATGAATTAATGATGAGACTCCTCTTGCATCTACAAAAATTTTACAATCAATTTTTCCTTCATTTGTTCTAATTCCTGTTTCAGTCATTTCTTGAAAACTTGTTCTAACTTTTATCGTTGCACCATTTTTTTGAGCTTGAAATGCAACTTGTTTGTCCAACTCTCTTCTGCTTATTTCTACAACTTTTTGATTTTTTGAATTAATTGTGAAATTTCTTCCATTTGGTGATGTAATTTTTGCAGATTCAATCATATGATCAAAAGTTTTTCTAAATGGAATAATTCCTAATTCTTCTAGACCTGCAATGCTTACTAATCCTCCACAATGTTCTGGTGTTCCAATTTCATAATCTTCTTCAATTACTAATACTGAAAACCCTTTAGAGGAAATTTCTCTGGCTGTTAATAATCCCGCAATACTGCCTCCGGCAACAACTACATCATAGTACACAGATTTTGGTTCTTTGTCAATTATTTAATTCCAAAGTTTTTCATTGTGCCTATTTGTGAAAATGTTATGGGTGAAATTAAACAAGTAATTGCAGTCAGAACTGATCTAGGTATGGGTAAAGGTAAGATTGCTGCTCAAGTAGGTCATGCCTGTGTTATGGGTTCAGAACATGTTAGAAAATCTCACCCAGAATGGTGGTCTGAATGGTGGGGTGGACAAGAAAAAGTCGTTGTAAAGGTTTCAGGAATTAAAGAATTACAAGAAGTAAAAAGACATGCAATTGATTTGAATTTACCTTGGTCTGAAGTTTCTGATGCTGGACATACTCAATTGGAACCTGGTACCACCACTTGCATATCAATTGGCCCTGCACCTGAAAATTTGATTGATAAAATCACTGGAAATTTGAAATTATTGTGATTTTCTGGGAATGAGATATTAACAGTATTATTCAAAAAAATCTGTGAAAAAGCAAACTAAAGGAATTTTGGCATTTGGTTTTCTAGGTGGTCTGATGTTGACTTCTGGAGTTTTAATTGCTATTCCTGGATATGATGAACAAGTAGATTATGCAGCTATGAATGATCCTGCAGTAACCATTACTGGAACCCCTGCTGATAACTATCCTGATGAACAAAGAACTCAATTTTGCAGTTCTGATAAAATTGCAAAATCAACAAAGTTTGTTCAAGAATTTGTTATCCCTACTGAATGTACTAATCCATTAGCTATTACATCTGATTATGACGGTAATGTTTGGTTTGCTCAAACCAATACTGGAAACCTTGCAAAATTCAATCCTGCAACTCAAACATTTGCTGAATATGAAAATCCTACATGGCCTGATGGTGCACGTTCAATGATGTGGGGAATAGATTATGCTCCTGATGGTTCTGTTTGGTTTACTGATGAAACTTATGATTCCGTATGGAAATTTTCTACCCTTGATGAAGAATATGAGCGATTGTCTTATCCATCTGATGGAAATTCATTACCTCAAAAACTTCGAATTGATGGCTCTCAAATTATAATTAATGATTTTACTGGAAATAAATTAACTATTCTAGATGTAAACCCTACTGACACTGAAGTAAATTATCTAAGTGTACCATCACCTGTAGATGACTCCGTAACAGCTGATTTTGCAATTGATGCAAATGACAACATTTGGTATACAAATTGGTTATTTCAACAAGGAGGGATTTTAGTTCAATTCAATCAAAATGATTATCTTGATGCCGTTACAAATTCTGGTCAACCATTCTTGCCATTGATTGATTACATCAATGGTTATTCTTTACCTGTACAACTACTTACTCCAAACGGCGTAACTTTTTCTGATGATGGAACACTTTGGATAGCGGATACCACTTCTTCTTCATTCTTTAGTTTTGATCCTGCAACTGAACAATTTATTCAATATGTGACTGCTGATCCTATTTTTGAAACATTTGGAAATCAAACAGGCATTGTTAAATCCCCTATTTCTAGACCTTATTGGATTGAAAATAATGATCAAGGACAACTTGTGTTTAATGCACAAACAGCAAATAATATCTCTGTAATGGATCCAACAACACAAACTCTTGTAGAGTATCATGTACCTTCAAAAAATCCTAATTGGGCTGACTGTGATTCTGGCATACAAGTAATGGAAAATTGTGGTGTTGCACAAATTTTTGATTTTGCCATATCTGGTGAAAAAATTTGGTTTACTGAATGGGTTGAAAACAAAATTGGTGTTGTAGACACTTCTGTGCCGTTACCTTTTGAAATTCAACTTAAAAATAATATATTGAAACTTTCTCCAGGTGATTCTATTTCTTCTCATTTCATAGTTTCCCCTCAAAATGAAAATCAATTTGTTGATATTTCTTCTATTGTCTCTACCACTCATGATTTTCTTGATGTTGAATTAACTATTGATGATACCGTTATTCAAAATATTGAAATTTCAGCTTCAGATGATGCTTTACCTGGAACATACAAAATTTTACTAGGTGGACAAACTTCAGATATTGCAATTAGTAAATATCTTACAGTGATTGTAGAGTGATACCTGAAATAGATTCACAAATAGGAATCTCTGTTTATACTACAAAATTTTCTGGTATTGGTGGAAAAATTAGAATTAATCCTGAAGACTTTGAAGTTTCTGAATTAATTTCTAAACGTGCTACAAATTCTATTACTGATGAAAGTGGTTATGCTGTTTACAAACTAAAAAAGAAAAAAATTGATACAAATCATGCCTTATCTGGAGTTTTTCGAAAAACTGGTGTTCGTCTCAAGTCTCTAGGCCTAAAAGATGCTTCTGCTGTAACTGAACAATTTGTTGGTTCACCTCATAAGGGTAAGCCTATTGACGATTTTTCTACTGAAAAATACTCTCTTAGAAAAATTGGATTTACAAAAAAACCCTTATCTAAAAAAGATATGATTGGTAATAATTTTAAAATTCAAATTTCTGATTGCTCAGATGATCTATCTATGTTTACTGAACATAATCAAATTTTAAATTTTTATGGGTATCAAAGATTCGGTTCTAAAAGACCTGTTACTCATTTAATTGGAAAGGCAATTTTACAAAGAGATTTTGATATGGCTGTTGACTTGATTTTATCCTTCACTTCTTCATATGATTCAGCAGAAAATACAGAGATACGTGAAAAACTTTCTGACAAAACAAATTATGTAAAATATTATGATAAAGTTCCATCTCAAATGGATATTGAAAAAATTGTTTTAAAAGAAATGATTGAACATGATGATTCCATTCGTGCTATACGTGCAATTCCATTATCTTTACGACGTTTTTACATTCAAGCATATGAATCATATATTTTCAATAAATCTCTAAGTTCTGCATTTTTAGATGGTGAAAATTTATTTGAATCTCAACCTGGTGATGTCTGTTTTGATTCTAAAAGTATAATTGGAAAATTCAAAGATGGTGTTGAACAATATCTTGCATTACCCTTTGTTGGTTATTCTTATTACAAAAAAACTAGATTTGACCATTCTATTTCTAAAATTTTAATTGAAGAAGAAATTTCACCAAAGGATTTTTTCATTAAAGAAATGCAAGAAGTCAGTAGTGAGGGTGGATTTAGACAGGCTGCAATTCATTGTACTGATTATATGTCTGAGAAAAATAAAGTTGAATTTTCATTATCTAGAGGTTCATTTGCAACTATTATGTTAAGGGAAATAATGAAGCCTAGTGATCCTATTCATGCTGGATTCTGAGAGACTCATTTTTTTAAAATTTTCAATAATGTTCCAATCCCAATAATTATTATTCCTAAAACCATTATTTGAATTCCGTATGTTATCCAATCTGGATTGGCATACATGAAAGATGATTTAGGACCAACTATGGCTTGTCCTTGTAGATCAAAAATTAACCCAAAAATGAATACTATGCCCCCAATTCCAATAACTGGAAAACCTTTTGCCATGTCTATTTTGATTTTTTTCTATTAAAAAGGGTAAACAGAATTGATTCAATGAGCAAATCATTTTTGGGCTGTATTTTTAATCATTTTCTTAAGACATCATAAAATGTACAATTGGAGCGGTCAATCTGAATCTGGTGGGCACAAATACCTTGGATTGATATTATTTTGTTCATCTGCCTTATTGGCTCTATTACTCTTTTTGATATTTCATCCTCAAATTGATGCAATAAATCGAGAATCCCCAATTCTAATTAATTTGATGTTTATTCCTGCTATGGCTGTTGGATTTCTTTATGGAATTAAAATTACTCAACGAGCTGTAAATCCTGCTGAAATTAGAAGTCCTATCAAAAGATCAATTGTAAAAATTTTCTTGTTCTTTTTTGTAATGGGTGGTATGTTCAGTTCCGTCAATTTTGCAATAAATGGTGGTAGCGTAATGCCGGGTGTATCTATTTTTGAAGATGGTTTAATCACATGGGTTCATACCTTTGTAATGGCTAATGGAGGTGCAACTTTTCTTATTATCTCAAGTATTATGTTGATGGCAGCTGCAACAAAAAGAATCGTTGGTTTGGATTCAGGATTTTTGAATAGATTAGTTTCATCTGCTAGTACATTTGTTTTTGTTACTGTTCTGGCTTTGAGTTTCACAAAATCAGATCCTACTTCTTCAGGTATATTTTTGTACACTTTTTATCAAGCAGGAATTGTAGGTGGTGCATTTTTTGCAATGAATCGATTAACTAAAGATAAGAATATGGTATCTGATTTTGCTAATGGTTACTGATTTCATATTTTTTATTTGATAAACATTATTACTTTCTAGATATTTTGATGTCTTATGGGGTTAGTTGATAAAATTAAAAAAAGTATTGAACTAAAACATCCTTCTCCAAATATTTCTTCAATTGAAAAGACAGAAAATAAAATTCTAAAATTAACAAAGGAATCTGAACTAAATCCTAATGATTCTAAAATTTTACTTGAATTGTATACATGTTATGTTGAAACATCAAATTCTGAAAAGAAAATTGAATGTTTAGAACAATTATCTTCAATTTTGCCACGTGATTTTTATCCTCTTCAACAACTAGCAGATATTTATCTGAATGAATTGAATGATGATTCTAAAGCAAAATTCTATCAAAATAAGGCTAATGATATTAAAAATAATTTCTAGTTTTTAATAGTAATTCAGAACTAGTTTTCTAGATCTACGTAAATTCCTGAAATTTCATTATTTATTCTGTCCCAGTATATTTCACAGCCATCTGTTTTGAAATCATTTGCTTTACACTCATTGAAATGGGCTGTGTTGTTTCTGGACATATTATCTGCATACAATACATCCTCGCCTATAACTACACCAACTATTAACACTGCCAACAAACTGGCTGATACTAATATCATGGAATATCCAACTTGTCTCATATTTTTGGATTTTTTCATTCACGTGAAATCGATATGGCTTGAATTTAATCTTTTCAAGTCGTCTCTTACCTGTTAGATCTTTATCACTAGACTGTTTTTTCCGATAAAAAGAAAAGAAAGTACTTCAAATTACTTTTGTTGAGCATTCAAATCCTTCAATATGAGTTTCTAGGACCAATTCCTTTATCTGAATGGGGCCCTCCGATGGAAAAATTAGTCTATTTGATCTTATCTAGAAACAAAGATAAATTTGATATGATCTATGTTGGAGATTGTCAAAAAACTGATGAAAAGTCCTTTTTTACATCTCATGAACAATTCAAATGTTGGTTACAGAAATCTGGTTCTGAACAATCTTTGTATCTTGCAATTTTCCCAATGTTTGAATCTAGTGACGCAAAAAGACACAATGTAATTCAAAAAATTATTGCTCAGTACAAACCTCCATGTAATGCTGATGAAATTTCTGAGCCAAAGCCTGATTATGTTGTAAGGGTATCAGAGGAATCAGACAAAGATTCAGAGGAATCAGACAAAGATTCAGAGGAATCAGACAAAGATGAATAGTAGACTTAATTCTTAACTTTGTTTTGAACGTCAAATAACTGTAAAGTTAGTAAATCTAATGCCTTTTTCATATGTTGAAATTCATTAATTGAATGCATCTGTCCTTCTACTAGTGCTCTCATAACTTTGATTGAATTTTTTTGGTAATCATCTGAAGCAACAATTTCCATTCCATTTAATTTTGATAATAAATTATCCAAATCTTTAATCATTTCATCAGAAGGTTTGTGTTTATCCATAGAATTCAGATTTTTTTTTCGTATATGAATTATTGCTAAGTTAATAGTCAATAATCAAACTGTAGAAGGTAAAATTTTCATTAATAGATCTAATGAATTGATAAAAAATCTATTTTGAAAATATTTATGTAAATGAAATTATTGAACAATTGGTATGGGATTCAAAAAAGGTATTGAGAAATGTGTAGAATGTGAGAAAAAAATGTCTGAGAATCCAGATGAGACAGGAATGTGCAGTAAATGTGGTTCTGGTGCAAGAGTTGACTCAGAAATACAAAAGGAATTAAATGATTTAGGAATTATTTAGTAGATTTACAATAAATCTTCATCAATTTCTTCAATTGGATTCATAAATTGTGCACATGTACACGTTGGAATTTTACATTTTCCTAATTTTATCATTAATTTACTTTCTTTATCTGGAATATGAGCTTCATCTGTGTGGTGGCATCTTTGACAATTCATTTTATTTTATGACCTCTAAGTATTTGGAACTAATACTGCACGAGCATCAATTTCAGAATCTTTTAATTTTTTCAAAGCTTCATTTGCTTTTTCTAATGGGAATGTTTCATAAATTACTTCGATATCATTTTCATTGCATATTTTGATAACTTGTTCCATATCTTTTGTAGAGCCAATCAACGTGCCCCTAATTGTTTTTTCTTCAAATGCAATGAATTCTGGCCTTTCTCCAATTGTTGCAATGACAATTGTTCCTCCTTTCTTGACTGATTTTATTGCAGTATCTGTTACAATATCTGCTGGAGCAAATACTATTGCTGCATCCAATAAGCCATGTTTTTGATTTAATTTATTCAAAAATTCTTCTTGTTCTTTTGAAAATATCATTGCATCTACTGCTCCTAATCTTTTTGCAACATCTAGATGATTTTGTGATCTTGAAAATGCAATTACTTTTGTTTTTTCAATTTTTGCAAACTGTATTGCCATGTGACCTACTCCTCCAATTCCAAAAATTCCTATTTTTTTATCTAATGTTGGCTCTGCTGCTTTGACTGCTTTGTAAGCTGTAATTCCTGCACAAAATAGTGGTGCTGCATATTCTGATTTCATTTTTTCTGGAACTTTAGTTGCAAAATCTTGTTTAACTGTAATGTATTCAGAGTATCCTCCTTTCAGAGTTTCACCTGTTATTTTTGAAGATTCACAAAGGTACTCTTTTCCCTCTTCACAATATTGACATTCTTTGCATGCTTCAAGTAATGGTGTGATTCCTGCTCTTTCTCCTATTTTGAATTTGGTCACATCTTTTCCAATTTCAATTACTTTTCCAACAACTTCATGTCCTGGAACAATCGGTAATGTTGCTGGAATTCCAATATGCTGCCAATCCCCTTCTATTCCATGAAGTTGTGAGTGACAAACACCACATGCTTCAATTTTAAGTAGAATTTCATCTGATTCCTTAATTTCATGTTTATCTATTTCAGTTGATTTCAAAGGATTAGTTTCAATTTTTGCACATTCTGAAAGCACCATTGCACGCATTTTTTCCATAATTCAAAAATTTTTTCATTGAATTTTAACATACTGTTTTAATTTTTTCTCTGAATTATTTCAATCAAGATAAGATTTATTTTAAAAAAAGTATGTAATATGATATGGCTGATGTTACTTCTGAAGATCGTGAGCGAGTAAAACTACTAACCTTAATTTCCTCATCAAAACATGAGTTTGATAAATTATCTTTGGAACAATTGGCAAGACTAGAGGATCTCCTAAAGAAAAAAGATTACAGCCATGATAAAAAAGCAGACAAATCTAAAACAAAATTTCTCAAAAGAATCAATGTTAGAATTTATGAATTAACTGAGGGTAAGGGAATCTGGTAATTATCTCCACATGTAGGTACAAATATTGAAAATACTTTGATAAATTATGGCTGGAAATAATCTAATTCATGAAACCAGTCCTTACTTACTTCAACATGCTGATAATCCCGTTGATTGGTATGGGTGGAATGATGAAGCCCTAAAAAAAGCAAAAGATGAGAACAAACCTATTTTTCTAAGTATTGGATATAGTGCATGCCATTGGTGTCATGTAATGGCACATGAATCATTTGAAAATAATGATGTTGCTGAATTTATGAATGAAAATTTTGTAAACATAAAAGTTGATCGTGAAGAACGTCCTGACATTGATGATATTTATCAAAAAGTTTGTCAAATAGCTACGGGTCAAGGTGGTTGGCCATTAAGTATTTTTCTTACACCTGATCAAAAACCATTCTATGCTGGAACATATTTCCCTGTTTTGGATTCTTATGGACGTCCTGGATTTGGAAGTATCTGTAGACAATTAGCACAAGCTTGGAAGGAGAAACCAAAAGATGTTGAAAAATCTGCAGAGAGTTTTCTTTACGCATTACAGAAAACTGAAAAAATTACAACTCCCTCAAAATTAGAACGAACTTTACTTGATGAAGCTGCAATGAATTTATTCCAATTGGGAGATCCTACCTATGGGGGATTTGGTTCTGCCCCTAAATTTCCAAATGCTGCAAATATTTCATTTCTATTTAGATATGCAAAAATGGCAAATTTGTCAAAATTTAATGAATTTGCATTAAAAACTTTGAAAAAAATGGCAAAGGGTGGAATTTTTGATCAAATTGGAGGAGGATTCCACAGGTATTCAACTGATACAAAATGGCTAGTCCCTCATTTTGAAAAAATGCTCTATGATAATGCTCTCATGCCTGTAAATTATTGTGAAGCATATCAAATTACCAAAGACCCATTTTATCTGGATGTTTTACAGAAAACCCTTGATTTTGTTTTACGTGAAATGACTTCATCAGAGGGAGGATTTTATTCTGCTTATGATGCGGATTCTGAAGGTGTAGAGGGTAAATTTTATGTTTGGACTAAACATGAGATTAAAGAAATTCTTGGTGATGACGCTGAAATATTTTGTCTTTATTTTGACGTAACTGATGGTGGAAATTGGGAAGGAAATAGTATCCTTTGTAATAATCTTAATACTTCGACAATTGCATTTAATTTTGGAATATCTGAAGACAAGGTCCATGAAATTATAGATTCTTGTTCAAAAAAATTATTAGAAGTAAGATCAAAAAGAGTTTCCCCTGGATTAGATGATAAAATTCTAGTTTCCTGGAATTCTTTGATGATAACTGCTTTTGCAAAAGGATACCGTGTTACAAACGACATACGATATCTAAATGCTGCCAAAAATTGTATTTCCTTTATTGAAAAGAATTTGTTTGTTGATGATAATCTATTAAGAACTTACAAAAATGGTAATGCAAAAATTAATGGTTATCTTGAAGATTATTCTTATTTCATTAATGCTCTCTTGGATGTATTTGAAATTGAACCTAATCAAAAATATCTTAAACTTGCATTGAAATTGGGTAATCATTTAATTGATCATTTTTGGGATTCAGAAAACAATAGTTTCTTTATGACTTCTGATAATCATGAAAAATTAATCATTCGTCCAAAGAGTAATTATGATTTATCTCTGCCTTCAGGAAATTCTGTTTCATCCTTTGTAATGTTACGACTATACCATCTATCTCAAGAACAATCTTTTCTTGATATTTCAATTAAAATTATGGAATCTCAGGCACAAATGGCAGCAGAAAACCCATTTGGATTTGGATATTTGCTAAATACTCTTTCTGTATATTTGGAAAAACCTATTGAAATAACTATTATAAATTCTGAAAATTCTGAAATTTGTAATTCTCTATTTACAACTTATTTGCCTAGTTCTTTTATGGTGACCATTGAAAATTCTGAACAATTGAATACTCTTTCTGATTACCCTTTCTTTTCAGGTAAATCCTTTGAAGATCAAACTTCTGTTTTCATTTGTAAAAATTTTTCTTGTTCTTTACCATTGCATACTTTAGATGAAGTAAATTCAGAACTTTAGATTTTTTTCAAATCTACATTTATGGTGTTTCCAACTTGTGGTCTTCCCATTCCATCATATCTTGATTTTGGCATTGCTATTGTAATCTGTGTTTGTTGATATGATTTCATATTTACAGTTGGTTGAGCTTGTAAAATTGCTTCTAATAGTGGCATCACTTGTTCTTTTGTTTCTGCATCTAACTTTTTAGATACATTTTCAATGATTAATTGTTTTTGGGAAATTGGTTCAGTTGAAACATTTTCAATTAATGTTAATTGTATAATTTGTCCATTGTCTACTATCTGTGTAATTTTGAATTCATTTGTTGCTGACATAAATTATTGATTTTATCTTAATGATTTATCTCTAACGAATTGAAAAATAGAGTGCAATTACGGCTGTTGCTATTGCAGCTGTTACTCCTAGACTAAAAATGATTTTACTACCGTCAATATTCATATTTTTATCATTTTATAATTCAAATTAAACTGTACTGCAATTTTCTACTACTTTAGTTGAATTTTTAGCTATTTTTATGCCTAATTTCTTCTCATTCTGTTTTATTATTTGATTGGTTATCTGTTTTCTTTTGAGATGAAATCGCTTTTTTGATTTGTGGTGCCTTCTGTTTTATCATTTCATTAAATTCTTTGATATCTTCTAAACTTGCTGTTTGCTGCTGATTTTGATAAGCTTGAAGGAATCCTGAATATACACATCCTGTAATTATTCCAAATGCAGTATCTTGAACTGATTCTATTTCTGGACGAAATTCCTCTGCAATTTCTCTATATGACTCTGATTCACTAATGTAATATTCAATCAAACTATTGATGAATTCTTTATTTTCTTTTGCGATTGTCATAATCTTATTTTGATTCCTAGTTTATTTAATTATCTTTTTTTAATCTGATAAATTTATGTAAACCGAGATTTAATGTCTAGTATTGCTAGAAAATTTATCTCCAGAACTTCGAAAAACTTTGAGACAAATAAAGAAACAAACTTTGGCATTACAATCTATTCGTAATTTAAATAAAATTCAAAAATCTGTATGGCTAGAAATGGCTACTCGTGAAACTGGAATCAAAGTTGATCGAATTTGTTGTATCAATAAACCTGTTAATCTTACAATATTTCATGTTGGAGATTCAAAGTCTTCTGTATTGCTCTGTAACTATCATTCTAAACAAAAATATTTTTTAAAAGATATTTTTGAAGTAAAACCGTTAGACGAGAATTTGGTAAATTCTCATACTATGTAATTGGATATTTATTTTATTTACTAATTCTTCAAATTGTAATCTAAAAATAGTATTAATTCTTAGTTCTGTTATGGATTTGAATGAAATTCTTACTAAGGAGAGGGATTCCTTAAGGGATGAAAATATCGAACTTAGAAAGCGAATTCACCAACTTGAAATTTCGTTACAAAAAGCATTAGATATGCTAGAAAATGATGATTAAATTTTCATTTTTATACCTGAATTCCTATTCTGATTTTGTTTTCAAATAAAAGTTTAGTAATTAGTTTTAATTGAATATTTTCCTTGGGAAACTGGAAATTAGATTTTGAAGATGGGTATTATAGAATATTTGATTCTTCCAAATTAATTACTGGGTACTTTGATCCTGATTATGGGGATTTATCTTCATCTGAAAATTCTGACGATGTGATTCTATCTAAAATTAAAAATCATGACAAAATATCTGGTGGAATGATTATGATTCCTCTTGTTAAATTCAAATTATTTGATACTGATTTGAATACTGATTTATCTAATGTTCAACAAAATGTATCTAGAGTTTCTGGACATCTTCAAAAATGGGAAAATTTTTTATCTAAAACAAGTAATTCTTCTCACTTTATTGGAATTTCTCATACTGATCAGGATATGTTGACAATTACATTTCCTATAAAATTCTCTGAACCAACCCCTCTTGATAAATCTGATTTAATTAAGGAACTTTCTCCTACTTTGAAATTATTGGAAGATTCTAATTTATTATAATTGTATTTTGATCTATGGCATGTGTTCTTTTTTCCACTCTTCAGCTTTATTATTACAATTGAACCATTCAATTTCTATTTCGCTAGAATCAAATTCTCCTGATTCATTTCTAAATTGATCATTGCATTGTTTCTTCATTTTTTCTGAAACTTGCAAAACTTGTTGTGGTGATACGCCTTTTGGTTCCTCAAACTTTTCTCCTCCCACATAATGTTTTATTCCTACTTTTGCTGTTTGAAATTCAACTAATCCTAAATTCTGATATTCGTATGCTTCTTGAATTAAAGTATCTGAACGAATTTTGGAGGCTTCGTCACCTGTTTTAATCCAATCAATAAATTGTAAATCACTTTCAAGTTGAGTTTCAGCTGACATTTTCAATAATATGACTGAACTTTGAAATAATTCTGGTGGTGTTAATTTGTCATATTTTGATATAGTTTGTTGAAAATTATCTATATGCTGTTCATAAAATTTCAATAATTCTTCTTTTGAAATATCTCCTTCTGCCCATTTGGTTTTTTCAGAATAAAATTTATTTTGAATTTCTGAAAGTTCATTTTCAATTTGACTTAATTCATTTCCAAACTGTAATCCTTTTTGTTTTGTAGTATCTACTGAATAATTATATGCAATTATTGCACCAATAATTATTATTGCAATACTGAGGATGATGATGTTTTGAATTTTCTTTTTTTTCAAAGGTAATCTACATAATTTCCATTTTCATCTAATTTTAATTCAATAGTAAATTCTGTACCGCTGATAAATGAATCATTTCGAGTTGTTCTAACTCTTGCTACAACTAACTCGTAAGGCCATATTTCTACAACAATTGCTCCTACTTTTGCTTTTGGCGTTTCTGTAATCTCCATATCTTCACGCTTTACCCCGTGCCTTTCTAACATGTGAATTGAATGATCTAATAATGGTTCAGGATTATTGTAATTTAGTACCCATACTTTTCCTTCATATTCAATTTTCTGCAATTTGAAACAATCCTGATTAACTCATATAACAATTATTCCTTTACTGTCCTTTTTACCATCAACAAATTCATTTTTTACCTATTTATGATAATTTGACAAAAATTACGCCCAAGAAAAGATCTTTTTACTTTTATCTTCAATTCCAAAGAATATTCCTAATGTCACCCTATCTGAATTCCCTTGAATTTTCTTTACTTCATGAAGATAATTGGGATTAATTATTACTAAATCTCCTAATTCTGATTTGATTGTGTCTGCTACTGTGTTTTTCTTTAGAATTGGATTATATCCAAATTCTATTTCTCTGTGTTTTTCTAATTTTTTTTCCCATTGTTTGTTGTATATTGATAAATTTCCACCCTTCTCTGTTTCTTGTAAGTGTAAAATACATGATAATTGATTATTAATTTTTGATACTTGATACTCTACACCTTCATAACTTACATTGTCTTTGTGCAATGGAATTGATTTACCCTTTCTATGTCGTCTAATAGTGCATGATGCATAATTTCTATGATTTTCCTTAGTTTCTGAAATTTCATAATTGGGGAAAATTTTTGATATTGTTGTTTTAATTTTATTAATTGGATTTTCTACATTTGCAAAGATTTTTTTAAATATTTCATTTGCTTTTTCTGCACTATCAAAATATTTTTCTTTTTTTGTGGTATAATTCATTAAAAATGGACCAATGTGATTGAATTTTTTTGAATCTCTTTCAATATTCATAGTAGATATTTTTTCAATTATTTTTTGACAATCTTCTTTTTTTAAAAAATTTTTTATAATTATTGATGAATTTTTACCATTAATTATTTTCTTAATATCTTCATTTTTTATTTGATGAGTTGTAATAATGATGGAATTCCACACTTAATATCCCGCTGCCCCTGAATGTGATACTTTTGCAATTAAATCCCCTTCTGGAGTTTTTGAATCAATTTCACACTTTAGAAATGCATTTACAATTACACTTTGAAGATTTTCTACTGTCCAATCCGATTTGTTATCTGATAATCCTGGTAAATCCACCCCTGAAATGATTATTTTTACAGAATCTGGATATTCCTCAGAATTTCCATCTTTTCTATGAGTTACATTGATTTGAAAACTATCTGTTGAAATTATCTTTTGACCATTTCCCCAAATTATGTCTGTCATCTTTTAACCCATTTTACAAAAATATTTTTGATATTTATCTAAAATTTTATTTTTTTGCTAGTGCTAATTGTCTTTAAATGCTTGTTTTTTATTTGAAAAATAGTAATAATTTTAGGTGTAAACGCAGTTGGTATTATATGACTGATGATGTTGACAAAAGCTTTTTTGATGTACTTGCTCAGTTGAAAGAAATTGATCCTGAGGCATACAAGAAAATTCTCCAGGAATTAGAATCAAAAAACGATGAAAAAGAAACATAGTTACTAATTTTTCGTAGAAAGATCTAAAAAGAACTTGTTAGAAATCATAGAATTGAAAGAAAAAATTGAATCATCAAAAGAAATTAGTCCTAAAAAAGTCCCTCGTTCACTAAATAATCTCCTAAAAGTTGAACAGGATTTGAAAAAAATGAATTTAGAACTAAAGAAAGTAGTAAAGAAAGTCAAGACATTAGAAAAAGAAAATTCTAAACTACAAAAGAAATTGAATGAAAGATGATTTTGTACTGTGATTTTATTTTAAATCTACTTACTTGTATCAATCACATTTAATGTCATGGTGCTGACTACTCTTGATAGTTTTCTGATAGTTGCAACTACTTTTTCAAAACCTTCTTGATCATCTGTTTCTATTTCTGCAATAACATCGTATGCTCCAAAAGTCAAGTATGCATTACTGATTATTGGCATTTGTTTTAATTCATCAACAATGTATTCTTCTGCCCCTAAATCACAATTTAATAAAATGAATCCTTTGTGCATTCTTTTACCTTAATTAACAATAGTCGTTCTTGTCTTTAAATTTTTGTAATATTACCATCTACTACGTCCGCCGTAGCTATTTCTTCCATCATTATCATTGTCTCTTTTTTTACCTCCTCTACTATCTCTGCCGTAGCCACCACCTCTGCCGTAGCCACCACCTCTGCCGTAGCCACCACCTCTACTTCCACCTCTTGAATAATTTGATCTTGAACCACCACCACCATATCTTCGTGGTGATGATTGTCTTTTTAGTGGGTCTGGAATTGAAATCTCGATATTCATTTCTTGATTTAGATCTCGAAGTGGTACTTTGATTTGACGTTTAATGATATTCCAATCCCCAACTGATGAATATGATACAAATGTGATTGCTTTTCCTTCTGCTCCAGCTCTGGCAGTTCTTCCAATTCTGTGAAAATATGCCATTTCTTGGTTTGGTACATCATAATTAACAACTAATTCCACTTTGGGTACATCTATTCCTCTTGATGCAACATCTGTTGCAACTAAAATATCTGCTTTACCGCTTCTAAATTTACCCATTGACTGTTCTCTTCTACTTTGTGACATGTCCCCTTCAATGGCAACTGCATTGTATTTTTGTTGGTGGAGAAATTTTGCTACATCCCTTGTTCTATATTTTGTTGAACAAAATACAACTGATTGCCCTCTAGTTTTTTTAATAAAATCTAAAAGATATTTGAATTTGTCTCTGTCTTTAATTACTAGAAATGATTGATCTATTCCTTCACCACTTAAGTCATCTGCATCTAACAAGAATTGTTTTGGATTATGTAGATAATCTTCAGATAATCTCAAAATTGCTGTAGGCATTGTTGCTGAAAATAAAGACATAACCCTATCTTCAGGTGATAAATCTAAAATAAATTGAATATCATCTATAAATCCCATATCTAACATCGTGTCTGCTTCATCTAATACGATGTGAGTGATATCTCCTAATTCAATTGAACCTCTTTTGAGATGATCAATTAATCTACCTGGTGTTGCTACGATTATTTCTACTCCTCTGTGTAATGCATCTAATTGAATTCCCATTCCTTGTCCACCATATACAGTTGCAATTTTAATTCCAGTATGTTTTCCCATTTTTTTAATTTCTGTACTAATTTGCATGGCTAATTCTCTTGTAGGTGCCATGATTAGTCCTTGAATTCCTTGTTTTGGTGTAATATCGTTTAACATTGATAATGCAAATGCTGCTGTTTTTCCAGAACCTGTATGGGCTTGACCAACCACGTCTCTACCTGATAATAAAACTGGGATTACTGCTTCTTGAATTTCAAATGCTTCTTCAAAACCTTGATCAGTAATTCCTCTAAGTACTTCTTCTTTTAATCCTAATTCTTTAAATTTTGTCATTTTGTTTTCGTCTCTTAAGCAATGACGATAAAGCTCATTGCCCACTCGTCATTATTCCGATAATCCAAAACCTTGTTTCAGGTCTAATAAACGCTTGTTATTTTAATTTCCTAACTGACTATCGATGACTTTTTTGAAACTTTCAAATGGTTGAGCTCCCTTCAACTCGACAAATCCTATTTCTTGATTTCCTATAAAAAATCCAGGTGTACCAGTAATTCCGTAAGTTCTCCCGTCATTTAGATCATTTTGAATTTCTTTAACGTATTTTGCAGTTGATAAACATGAAGTAAATTGTTCTTGTTCTAAATTGATTTGTTCTGAATATTGATTAAACAAGTCAATTGCATAAACTGTTTCCAAATTACTCCATTCATTTTGTTTTTCAAATAATATATCGTGCATTTGTTTAAATTTTCCTTGTTCATTTGCACATTCTGCAGCTACAGATGCTGGTACTGCATTAGGATGGATACTTTGAAGTGGGAAGTCTCTGAATACTAGTTTCACATCACCTTTTTCAATATATTCTTCCATTATTGTTGGAAGTGTTTGTATGTGAAATCGTGCACAAAATGGACATTGAAAATCTGAAAATTCTATTATTGTAATTGGTGCATCTGGGTTTCCAATTATTGGATCATTATCTGCAGATATTTCTAGTGGTATATTTGGTTGGTTTGTAGGTAATTGTTTTTCAAGAATTTTTAATTCTAATTCTGCTATTGCATTTTCTAATTCTTTTTGAGATACTTGCTCAGAATTTAAATTCGAAACAAATGATCCTGCAAAAAATGCTGCAATTCCTGTTATGATGATTATTGCTATGATTAATGAATTGAATGTAGATCTTTTGATTACTTTTTCATTTTTTTTATAATCTTCCACGAAGTACTCTTCATCCATAACCTGTTTTTTATTGAAGCATACTTATTCGTATTGTGAATTTATTCCATATTTTTTGAAAATTAAAAGCCACTGACGGGATCTGAACCCATGACCTACTGATTACAAATCAGTTGCTCTACCAGGCTGAGCTACAGTGGCACGAAGTAAAATGAACTTTATGAAGGTTTAAAGTGTTACCTGAGCCAAATCCTGTATTTTTTTAAAATAATCCATGCACCTTTCAATTTATAACATTGACTTTTTGATATTTGTTATGAGATACATTGAACCAACTAGAGTTAAGGTTCTAATGATGATGTTCTTTGCAACAGGGATTGTTGGTATTCTAATTGGATTATCAGCTATTACTCCCCCAAATCTCAAAATGATGATTACCTTTATGGGCTTGATTAATGTTGGATTGGGTGCATTTTTCACATTTATCTTTCTTACCCAAATTAAGTCTGAACCTGATAAACGTAAGAAAAAGAAAAAATCCAAATCTGATAAGTAATTTTCATTCTTTAGAATTAAAGTATAAATAATAATTCTCTATCAAGAATTCAGAAATGTTAGATTTAGTTGCCAAAGAATTGTTTCTCACAAAAGGTAAAGGTGTTCATGAAGATAGACTCACTAGTTTTGAATATGCCTTAAGGGATGCTGGTATTGCTGGAACTAATCTTGTATTGATTTCTAGTATTTTCCCTCCAAAAGCAAAATTAATCAGTCGTAAAGAAGGTTTGAAAAAAATCAAAGCAGGACAGATTTTATTTACAATATATTCAAAAAATCAAACCAAAGAACCTCATCGAGTTTGTTCTGCTTCAGTAGGGATTGCACAACCTAAAGATAATGAAAGATATGGTTATCTTTCTGAGTACGAATCATTTGGCCAAAATGAAATTCAAGCAGGTGATTATGCAGAAGATATTGCAGCTCAAATGTTGGCTTCTTCATTAGGAATTCCTTTTGATGCTGACAAAGATTGGGATGAAAAAAGACAACAATGGTCCATTTCTGGTGAAATCTACAATACGCATAATGTTACCCAAGCTACAAAAGGTGATAAGGATGGAAAATGGACCACAGTATTTGCAGCTGCAGTTCTATTGGTTTAATTATTTTTTATATCCTTTAAGATAAAAAATTGCTGCACCAATTGAAACTATTGCAATTATTCCTACAACTATAATTGATTCATCTATTTCTGACTCTTCATATTTGATATTATCTCCACCAAGTGAAAATTGTAATTCTTCTTCATTTATTGAACTACGTTCTCCAAAAATAAATTTACCTTGAATTTGTTGTCCTTTTTGCGGATCAAAAATCCAGCCTTCTTTTGTAATCTCATTTGGAATTTCTATTCCATCAACATTTTGAGTTGGTATGATGTTTCCTTTAACATCTGATACATTATTTTCTTCATCTGATAATATGATTATTTGAAATAAAGAATTTAATGGATAATTTCCATCAGAAAAGTAATTTGATCTAGTGATTTCATTAATTTTGAAAAATTCTAATGGATTAATTTCTGTGCCTGATTCTATTTGTTTTTCAATTGGACTAGTTGTTGAGACTCTTATTTGTAAAAGAGATTTTGATTCTGTTGGAATTATAGAAAATGACATTTTAGCATTTTCATCTGTTGACAAAGTTTTTGCAACCTCGTAAAAGCCTCCATTTTCTCTAATAGTGCTTGAGATAAGCATTGATGATAATTTTTCATACATCGAATATGTATCCTCCATTGGCAATGTGTATACTGTTGAAATTGTTCCAGTTCCTGAAACAACACCTGATGTACCTAATACGTTATTTGTTTCAGCATCAGTATGAATATACACTTGAAAAAATTTAGCGTCTGTATCAAATAGTTGATTAACTTCATCAATAAGTAATTCTCCTATTTCTCTAGATGATTTTTGTATTGCATTAATTCCTTTATCTTCTGGATTTCTTTCAATGTTGATTAAAATGCATGATTGATCGGTTACTCCTAAAACACAATTATTTTCATTTGTAATTACTACTGCTTCAATTCTTTCATTATCTCGTATTTTCCAATCTAATTCCATGGGAATTATTATTTCTTGAATATTTGTACTAAGCAGTGTGATTGATACAATGTTTGTTTGAGAAATTTTTTCATCAATAATTACTTGAGCAGACTCCTGAAAAGTAGACAATCCTATTTCTTGCGAATATACTTGATCTACTGAAACGCCTACAAATGTAATTAAAACTGCTATGAAAATTATTTTTATCATATTTCAAACTTTGGAATATGAGATATTAAATTTACTTATTTTTTGTGTTTTGTTTTTTCAAGCACCTTTGATAAGA
>Ga0208407_1000150_pt1 | contig 31602 bp, 40 predicted proteins | sample ETNtaG_9_FD_185775 | JGI IMG/M metagenome (GOLD analysis project Ga0208407, IMG submission 185775) | Marine microbial and viral communities from oxygen minimum zone, Eastern Pacific Ocean - ETNP201406SV69 (SPAdes) (version 2) | ecosystem: Environmental > Aquatic > Marine > Oceanic ...
ATTAGGACGAATACCTTTTGTATAAATAATAATGTCCACAACGGACATGACACACACACAGGAGAATAAAATGTCAGAAAACAAATCAGGCTTTGAAATAAGAGCCGACTTACTAAACCAAGCTCAATGTATAATCGAGCAAAACCGTAATCTTAAAATCGACGCATATCACAATGCTGTCCAAAGAGCACAAGATCAAAAGGATATTCCTTATCCTGAATTCCCAATGGTTAAACATATAACTGCTGAAGAAGTTATTGAAGTGGCCAGCAAACTAAACGAGTTTGTTAATCAAAAATAAATTCTAGTCAAAAAAACGGGCTGCCTATTGGGAGCCCGTTTAGAATTCCTTTCGGAAAATTAGACCTAAAATTACATTAAGTTTGTAACTTTAACGGATCTGTAGTACTGGTTACGATCTGCAGTAAATGTGTCTGCATCCGTAGTTCCGTTTGACTGCATTACGAATGGGTTAGCGATCATGCCATATCGAGTTTTGAATCCGATTTTTGGTTGGAATGTGCTTGGGTCAATAGCCCTTACCATTTGTAGTGGGACATACGGACAATAGAATAGACCAGCGTCATAAGGGCTAGTGCCTTTATAACCACAAACATAAAACTGGCTAGCAGCTCCTGTGTTTGCTGAATATGGATCTATGTAAACTCTATAACGACCGTTTAAAACACCAGCAAATGTATTACCTGTGTCATCAACATTTAAATTAGTTGATAAAGCTGGTGCATAGTCAAGTACACCTGACATTGAAAGAGCACTAGCAACATCTGATGAACAGATGATGAAGTTTCCTTTTCCACGCCTTGTGTCTTGTGCTATAACATTAGCATCACGCTCGATATTGAATAAAAGACCTTTAAATCTTTCTACTGACCACCTACCGTTACTGTCAACATCTAAATCAAATGTTCCAGCTGTAGCAGTTGAGGCTGAGCCTGTTTTTGCTACTTTGTAAATAGTTCTAATAACCTCACGGTTGATTTCTGCAAGTATTTCTTGTGAAAGAATATTACTTAGTTCTGATTCCGCATCTAAACCATGAACAGCTTTTAAATCTTGAGCAAGTTCTACGGTGTACTGAGCTTTTAACGCTCTGGACTTAGCCGTAACAGTTGTCTTCTCGATTGAAAACGCCATTTCATTAAGTGTAGTTGAATCACCAAAACCTTCTGCAGTACTTGTGGATACACCTGCTCCAGTTGTGTAAGTACCGTCTACTGGATTAGCTCCAGCGTGTGTACCTGCACCTGAAAAGTCAGTGTCTGCTTCGTTAAATAAAGCTTCTGTTCCAGCTTGTGTGCTGTAATGAGACTTCATTGCGAAGATAAGGCCAGTTGGCCCAGACATAGGTTGTACGCCACAAACATCATATGCCATAAGGTTAGGCAAAGCACGTCTAACTAACGATATTAATATCGGATCATAGTTATCAACGCCAGAGCCTGTTTGGTTAGCATGTGTAGCCTCGAAAAGAGCTTCCTTCTCCTCACGGAGAGCTTTCTCTTGGTTTTCGAGTACTACTGTGGTAACAGCTTTTTTGTATGGATCATTGATCTCAGTGAGTTCAGGGTGATCTAAAACTGGTTGCCACTTCTTTTGTAGTTCTTCTGAAAGATACATCAGTTTCTCCTTATTTTACTTTGTTTGTTATTTCTATAACTTAATTATTTATAAAAAAATTAATTTTTAACCTTATCAAACTTCGCTGCTTGAGAAATACCTTGTACATATCTGCTCATTACGGTGTTGTCTGCTAAAGTTCCTTGATCAACGCTATCTTCTAGCTTATCACTATCATCAGCTTTCGCTTTAGGAAAATAATTTTCCTTGATAACATTAAGTTTCGAAGCGTACATTTCTTCGTTGTCGAATGTTACATCTTCAACCAATCCTGCAAACTTCTCTACTTCTGTTTCAGCTAGATCGTCAACCACGGAACGGAAAACTTTTTCCTTGTGTAGTTGTTCTCTCTCTTCGCTGATTTCAATAGACTTGTTGATTTCTTCGTCTAACTTAGATTTCAGTTCGTCTATTTGTGCCTGTTGTTCTGTTAACACATCGAATTTTTCTTCAGGAACATCAATATAATGTTCTGTGAAAACCTGCTTCATTCCATTAATGAATGATTCAGTAATTTCGCTGCGTAGGCCAGATTCAACAGCCAACTCGTTTTCTTTGAGCCACTGCTCTGTCACATAGGACAGATATTTGTCTACATTTTCTACGAGTTTCTCTTTTGCTTCGTCAAAAGCCTTATTGGCTTCCTCAACAAGTTCGTTTTCAATGGTTTCCATTTGTTGATTGACTCGAGCCACAACCGATGCTTCAAATAATGAAGCTGCTTGTGTTTTAAATTCTTCTGAAAGATGCTCTTCGTCGGCAAAAAGGTTAGCTATGTCCTCTTCAAAAAGTGTTTCAGTTTCAGAATCTTCTTCTGCTACTACTTCATCTTCTTCAGATTCTGCAATAACTTCTTCGTCTTCGTCTTCTTCTTCACCTTCGTTAACATATTCTGCTTCCTCTACTCCCTCTTCAGTCTCTTCTTCAGCAACGACTTCTTGGTCTTCCTCTGGAGTTTCTTCAGAATCTAGAACTTCTTGTTCTTCTTCTGCTTCTACTTCTTCGTCTTCACCAATTGGTCCTCTGTTACCTTGTGAGCTTGATTGATTAACTACTGACTTAGGATCTTCCTGGTCGTTGTAGTTAGGAGCTTTACCAGCACCCTCACCTTCTAGGCCGGGAGCCTTTGAAGCTTTAGATGATGCTGCTTTTCCTACTGGGCTTGTTAATCCACCTGTTGTATCAGAACCACTTAGGTCTTGTTGTTCAGGGTTTGGATTAGAAGAGCCTTGTAGGGGAGGTGTAGCGTCGCCAGCTTTTTTATCTAACGGACGGTGTGCATCCGCTGAAGACGTTGGCAAATTAGCTGTTGAACTGCTACCTTGTCTAGGTGGCTGTTGATCTCCAGCGACTTGCTCGTCTATAACTGCTACGGTATCGTCTTGCAACTTACCTTCTAACAGTTCTCTGATTTTGGATTCTACTCCCATGTTACTCTCCTTTTTTATTTAGGATTATTTAAATTTTAATATAATCTAATAAACTATTTATATTTATAAAGATTTCTATTATATTTTGGACAATTTATCTAAGAAATTACTAAAAACAGCGAATTTAGCTTCTTCTAGATTTCTCTGTGAAGCACTATTAATTACTGCTTGTGACTCTTCGATGTCTTGTTCAGTCCATTTACCATTAACAAAAACCCATTCCCTTCCTTCCATAATGCCGGATACAAAAGCGTCTGGAGCGCTAGGATCTGCAACAATATCTGCTGCTGTGGCAAGCATAAAGTCATCTTGTACTTCATTAATGCCATTCCTCTCTTTTAAAGAGCCCAATCCTCTGGAGCTTACTCCAAGCTGAGCGCCTTCGCTAATAAGTTCTTTTACAATTTTACCCATTGGTGTATCCATTATTTTGGCCTTACCAATGTAATTGCTGCCGTCTTCTCTAAGAGATGTAATCATGTGAGATACTCTGTCTAAATTAACTGTTGGGCCATCAGGGTGTCCTAATTCACCATAAGCTCTTTTAGTTTTAACATTCTCTTCAACATATCTGTTGACTTCTCGTTGCATGATCTCTCTAGGATATACACGACCGTTTTTGTTCTTTAAATCTGATTGTAAGAATACTCCTTCAATGAATACATTAGGTTTCTTAGGATCTTTACTTTCTTCTGTAATGTAATTGATACTTTCGTTAAACTCTTTAATAAGTCTCATTCTTTTCTCCTTAACCTAATGATCCGCCGTCATAGACAGCACCTGCGTCATCTGTGTCTAGTGGAGCATCTTGATGTTGTTGTGAACCGTAACCAGAAACTTTAGCACAATCAACTATAACAGTTCCGCCATTCCCGCCGGCTATAACTACTTCTATATCTGATGTGTTTTCTGAGTTATCGACATATCCGTACATATCTAATGAACCATTTTCGAGTAGTTCGTATAGTACAACGGAGTTTCGTTGAACCTTTGCACTAGCACCGCTAGACAAAGTCCAATGTAGTCCCTTAATGTTTACTGCTGGGGAGCTTTGAGTCTCAGTAGATTTCTTTAGTGTTGTTGCTAAAGCAATTGTTCCGGTTGCTGCAGTACCCCTAACAGAAACGACACCCTGGACTTGGGTGAGTTTTAAATTGTTTACTGTGACTGCCATTTGTTATTCCTTTTATTTTGGTAAGTTATACTTTTGTTTTGATTTGTGATTCATATGAGCGTTCTCTTCTAGAACTTCTACATTAGGGTCATCCACTTCAACTGTTTCTATACCGTGTTCAAACATTACTTTATACCATGCAACCTTCCCATCAACAGGTTCTGCGTGTTCACCTATGATAGTTTTGCCTTCGTTCCACTCTTTGTGGAATATTTTACTAGCACACATATGGCCTTCACCTTCTAGTGAGCCTTTAGCGACACCATCAACAGGACTCTCGGTAATTGTCCCGCCTCTGAAATCTTTAAATGTCTTCATTCGTTTCCCCTACAGGTCTACCAGTTGTAGTATCTATATCAACAAGTGAGTCTTCTAAACTAACACCTTGTGGTTCCATATTCGGATCTACAACATGTTTATTAAAAACATCTTGTGCTTGTGATGCTTTTAGATCGTCTAGTGCCTCTCCGGCTCTAGATGCCATCTGGTCGTTAAATTTTTCTTGTGCCTCCGCAGAGTTACCTGCAAGTATATCGCTTACAAAATCATTAACTTCTTTTGTTCTATCTTCTGCCATTTTATGCTCCATTATCTGGTCCAGGTACAGGGTTACCCTCTCCTGGTACTTCATTACTTATATCACCGCCACCATTCGGTGCGTCTTGTGGGACTGCACTAAGTGGCGACCATTGATACTGTCTTTGATACTGTGGCTCTGCTAGGAGTTCAGTTTCAATAGTATCTATCTCTTCATCAGTTAACATTAATACATTCTTTTGTATGTAACGCTTACTAAAAAATGTTCCTATGTAAGCAGCAAGACCGTTTAGTACTTCTACCCTACTTCGTAAAATCTCTTGTTCTTTAGATTCTGTATAGTAGGCATCAGTAGCAAATTCGTATTCTATATCATCTTTAATAGAATCCCAATCGTCTTCTGTTATAACACCTTTTAGTAAGAGCTGCGTTCTTAAAAGATCGTTTAATAAAACTGAGAACTTTCTTCTTAACTTGATGATGAATTTTGTAAACTTCATCTCGTCTCGGTTTATCTCAGCTGCTCTACCAAAGTTTAATCCAGCCTGTTGTTCTAATCTCGATACAGGAATGTTTAATGACTGATACAATTTCCTTTGAAAATATTCTACATCTTCAATCTGCCCCAGGTTTTGGCCTGCTGGCAATGTATCAATACTTGTTCCTGTTCCGCCTTCCCTTCTAGGTAACCAGAAGTCTTCCAACATAGACATGAACTTCTTATCATCTCTAATTTCACCTGTGTTAGCATCGTAAACTAACTTATTACGATATCTATCCATGATGTCTTTTAGATATTGTTCTGCCTTCATCTTCGGCAAGTTACCAACATCTACATAAAATATTCGTCTTTCAGGTGCTCTTGTTATTCTATATATAACAACAGCGTTCTCCATCATACGAAGCTGGTTTGCAGGCCTAATAGCCTTATGTAGATACGACAATGCTATATTCTTATCGTGATCTACCAAACCACTTGGTGCGTATGCTATAGCGTCTTTTGTTATTTTTAAACCTTGTTGGTTTTCAGGAGCTACATAAGCACCTGGTTTTGTTGTTACTCCTTTATCGTTATAGATAAAGAACTCTTCAACAGATTTAACAAATAATACGCCAGTAGGATTCTTCTCCTTCTTAACTTCACGCACTTTCCTAATTTTTCTAGGATCAATATATCTAATATCCTTAATCCCGTCTTTAGGTTGATCCATATCGATGACTTTATGAAAATACAATTTGCCATCTATGTACCATCTTCTAAAGTAATCCTGGGCTCTTTCCTTAAAGTCCATCATGTTCTTTAGTTCTTCAAATTCTTTTTGGATTGATTTCCTAACTGCTGACGACAATTCTACATCGTCTAAGTTAAGTTCGACGGGAGATTCATTCTCCAATTGTGCAATAGACTCGTTAATTATATCTTCTACGGCCGTGTCTACATCAGCCATTGCTGCTATATCACGATACCTTTTAACGAGTTCAGACTCCGTGTGGGCGACACCTTCCAAATCCATGTAAGTGCCATAATACCCACCGGCCCGGATGCTTTCTATTGCATCGTCTTGGGAAGGCGCTACAAACGACTTTTCGCCTGTAGCATCTTTCTTCCTTTTTATTTCAAACCCAAATAAATCCATAATTATTTTATCCCGTTTCTTTGTATGCCCTTAAGCATTAAAGTTATGAGGCTTTTGCGTTAGTGTAATGTTGATACTGGAATGTTACCGTAAACTCTTCAATAATATCGTTCTGTGCATATTGTAATGCTATTTCTGACATATTGATTGGGAAAGCTTGAATGAGTGAGTATGTTTGGATTACTGCATCGTTCCTATCTAGGTGTTCGACAGTCAGATCCGTTTGATACGATTCCCATTCTACTTCTCCCCCGTTATCTTGTTTATTATTAATCTTCTCCATCCAATCCTCGAACCTAGTTCGAAGGCTGAATTTTGCATCGTTAATAATGGTAATAGTCCATGGATCAAAAATTCTTTCTCCAGCAAATTTAACTTCCCTGCCTCTGTATTGAGTTATTACAGGGTTAACTGTAGAAGCTGGAATTGCTGCGCCAGTAACCAATAATTGTTCGTCGGCATTAGAACCGCCGTCTGGGAAGAGAAGTCCTACCTTAAATTGGTTAGGACGAGCTCCACCTTGTTTCAGTGCTGTTTTAAATTGATTTACATCCATTATAGTCTCCTATTCCTATTGTTTAATGTTATTTATAAGTTAACCGCCAATTTCTTCGAAGTTAACACCTGTTCTAGTAGCTATAAAGTTCAATGTAATGAAGTTTATGCTTCTTGCTGGTTTAATAAAGATATCCGCAACAAATTCGTTTGCGTCAATTACTTGACCTGTGTTGTTGCTTTCGTTACAAACTACTTTGAAATCGAATATACCTCTACGACCTTGTACATTTCTTAAGAAAGGATTTACAATAGATGTAAACTGGTTTCTTGTAAATGCGTCGTTAAATTCAAACAATTGGAATTTCGCTGCTGTTGAAATAGCCTTTTCAAGAACGATGAATAGTCTTCGAACATTAATTCTATCAAACGCACTAGGTGCTGCTAATAGAGTTTTGTCTCCAAAGAGTACAATACCGTTTCCTGGGCTGTTTATAACTGGGTTAATACCAATTTTGTAAAGTTCGTCTCTGTTAGTCTTATTAGGACTCCAGGCCAACTTAACAGCGTTTCTTACTTGTCCTCTGTTGAAGCCTGCTGGTGAGTACCACGGATCGTTACTTAGATCAGTAGCGGCACATAGTCCTGCAATGTCTGCATTTAAAGGTATCCATCTGTACACATCGTTATAACGATCGTACATGTATTTCCAGTTGCCGTCCATCACTGAATATGATGTAGCAGCTAGTGCTCCTTTATCTGCTTGTACAGCTGTTAGCTCAGATCCTGCGTTGTTAACAACGGATGCTAAAAGAGGTGAGTGGAATGATACACAATCCTTTCTCACTTTAGAAATATTGTCTTGAACATATTTCTGATCTGCCATAGATCTAGCTCCAGCAATAAGTAAGTTAACATCAGTCTCTTCTGCGTCTGCAAATAGAGTCCAGCCTGCTTGATAGTCTGCTGAATCTGCTAAGTCGTCAACTCCACCTGTTAAAGAAACAGTTGATTCTGCTGCTGTAAATCCTGATGTGAATGTTGTACCTACTCCAGTAGTTCCCCATGTAGAGTCACTTGCTGGATGGTCTGTCCAATAAACATATTGGCTCTGTGTATTAACTACATCTTTATAGAATATAGATCCACCTTCTAGTCCTCTAGCATCGGATGCTTTAGAACAATTTGGGAATCTTTCTAGAATTGTACCTATAACACCACTAAATAGGCCGTCTTCATCAATTACAACGACATGAAGTTCATCATTTGAACCGCCTTGTACTGCAACTTTTGTTGAAGTTAGGGGAGCTCTATCAAACTCTCCTTTGTATGTCCAATCAGTTGCTAAGACTGCTGTAGCTGCTGCTCCAGTTCCGCCTCCACCACTGAATGTAATAGCTGGTGCTGATGTGTATCCATTACCTGGGTTCGTTATAGTAATTGCTGTTACTGCACCGCCACTTATTGTAGCTGTACCAGTAGCAGTTACACCTGAACCTGGTGCTGCAAAGGATACGGTTGGGGCTGATGTATAACTGGAACCACCTGCTGATACAGTAGCTGACGCAACAGAGTTGGTGTCAAAGTTACTGGAATCTGCAAATGAAACCTTAAGCGAATTGCCTAAAGCTCCAGGATATTTAGCTGCCCACATTCCATTGGTTCCTGAACCAGTAGAATGGTTGTCAAAGTAGTCAGTAGCGTTTTTAATCAGTGTTGCTGAACCTGATGCAACAGCATTAACTGCTGTAGTATCATCAACCACTCTAACTGTCTTTAGGTTATTACCATAAGCCAAGAATGAAGCCGCTGTTAAAAAGTCAACAGCTGTATCATCGTTTGGCTGGGCGAACTTAGATGCAAGTTCGTTTTCTGTACTAATTGTTGTGATCTCGCCTGCAGGCCCCCAACGGAAGTCTCCAACAAAAGCGCCTATTGAAGTCGCGACTGCTGGTATTACGCTAGTAAGGTCTGTTTCCTTAACAAGAACACCTGGTGATAGCTGAAATGCCATGTTTTTTCTCCTCGGTTTATATTATTATCTTATGAATGACACAAGTTTTTAATTATCATCCTACTATTTATACACGACAAGATTTTAACAATCAATTTTGTAAATACACGATATTTTATGTAAATACAATTACCTGTTAATCAATTCCTTCAGTTTTTTCTGTAAATTACTTGGGCTATACTCGTCTTCTAATAGCCAAACATCATTTCCTATAACTTCTACTTCTGGTTCCTGTCCATCTACTCTAATAAATGGTGTAAGGTTTGTTTCTATTTCTCCCATTTGTTGGCCGTATAAACCTTCTCTAGTATTTACATCTGTCATGTCTTTAAAAAAGTTTTGACTTGATAGCCATCCAAATAGTACCATACACATAACTAAATCATCGTGATAGCCTTCATCAGCTTGGTATGTATTTCCTTTTTCAATAAATGTTGATATCTCATGTATTATATGCTCATCAAACACCAACAGTTTTTGTTCTTCTAGTAAAGACTTAAATGTAAAACACCCTTGTCTTTTAACTGCTTTAGAAGTTGTAACACCTAACTTGGTTGCTTTACCAAAGCCAGGGCTTACATATTGTCTGTTCTGTTCTGTAACTGTGCTAAGAATGTTCTCATATTCTACTTCTTGATGTAGTATTTCTACTACCTGTTGTCCTATATCATTTACTTCTACTAATATAAAAGCATTATTATAATCCCTTCCTACTTTCCCTATTACATCAGGGAATAACATAGGCGCAATTGAATTATCTCTGTATTTTGCTACTACTTTGTATGGCATTTGGGTTATATCTACCACTACAAAGGCAGAGTAATCACCACCTATACCTCTGGCAGTATCACATGCCATTGCGTAGTAATGCCCTTCTTGTGGATCTTCAAATATATCTAGTCCTGCATTATGGAACTCTGGTTCTTTTGTACTTAGTCTACCAATTGTGGCAGAATTAATTAAAGTATTTGTGGACCCTAAAAACTCACATAAAACCTCTTGGTTAAATTTAACCTCTCCTAAGAGGCCTTTTTGTTCTTCTAACCACTTCTCATCTCTTCCTGGTATCTCATAGTAAGGTATGAACATGTGTTCAAAACCATTTTGTTTTTTCTCTGCTTCATTCCAGAACTTCCAGAAGTGATTGTAGCCTAGTGGTGTAGATGTAAGTAGAATTTTAGTTGTTTCACCAGCAGAAATAGTAGGATAAACAGAAGTAAAGAACTCGTCTGCTATATTGTTAGGTATAATTGCTGCCTCATCAATATACAACCAGTTAACTGATTTACCACGAATGGCGGATGCTGTTGTAGCTGCTGATAATACTTTACTATTGTTTTCTAATTCTACATCACCCTTATTCCATACTCTAACACCTTGTTGCATCCACAAAGGTAAGTTCTCATACATTATTTGGTATCTGTTTAATACTTCTCTTGCTGCTGAGGCTTTGTTGGCCATGATAGCTACTGTTTTATCTTCTGAAAAGATTGTATAGTGTAATATACACGCAGCTGCTGTTACTGTTTTACCTTGTTGTCGTCCTTCCATTAAGATAACTTTTCTGTTATCCATTATAAGATCTACTTTCGTTTTTTGACAATCAAATAATTTAAATGGTTGTAAGCCTGCATCAAGTGTAATAATTTTTACATAGTTTTCTATAAAGTACTTAGCATCGTTTTGACATTTAACATACTCTGAAATTTCTTCTTTAGTAAAATCGTGTTGATATGATAACGGTTTAAGGTTAGGGTTACCATGATATGATGTGACTTCAGGTCTTGCCATTATCTTTTTCTACTTTGCCTTCTATTATTGTACTAGCTTGTTCGCCTTTTAATGCTTGTAATAAATCCTTTGTACTACCTACGAACATGTTGTTCTGTGTTTTAATATTTTTGCCTTTTGTGCCATCGTCTACTATACGCTTATGCTTTTCTTGTACTTCTAGCATGTCTTTAGCTGTGTCTTGTAAGTTTTTAATTAGTCCGCCTGCTACTTCATAAGCACGGGGTTGATCTGAGTTTCTTGCTATATGTAATATGCCTTCAATGGCCTCAGCATTGTATGCCTCTGCCTGTTTTAAAATAGACCTAGCATATTGTAAATCTTCTTCTTGCTGTTTTGCGTGTAGAGCGTCTTTTTGTTCTTCAGACATGTCTACTGCTGGTAGTTGTCTTTCGTCTTCGACTTTCTTAAGATTAGTTTCTAGAGCTTTTGTTATTTCTTTTGTGTTAAAACTCTTATCTAATTCTTCAAAGCCACTATTTTTAGTCTTCGAATGCTTCATCAAATTCCTCCAAGAATGAATATGTGTCGGCTGGTGTAGCAGTTAAAGGATTAACAGAAGCTGTTACTCTCCCTCTTCCTGATGCTAATGCTGTTTTATCTAAAGTCATGTCAGGATCACTATACGCATCCACGACTGCTTTCTTAATAACATCAACATTTGATACATGACTGTAAAAATTAAGTCTCATGGTAAAATTTAATGTCCATATTACACTTAATCTATTTTCGTAAGCCCCTTCGTATTCATCTTCATAACCAACATTATCTAAAGTTATTTTTAAATCTCTTTTGATCCCCATCTCTGGAAGATCGTTTATTGTTACATTAAAGTCTGGATTAAAGTAAGGAAGTATTTGTTCAATACAAGATAATCCATCGTTTTGATTCTTCGCAAATATATATAAGGCCAAGTTCATGTTCCATGGCGCGGAAGCAAATACAGATCTAACTGTATTAACATCATCTCCCGTTCCAACTACTTTGTGTCTTGTAATTGGCATTACTTTTCTTGCTGGATCATAGTCTAATCCGTTTATTTCAAAACCCATTCTAGGTAAAGTTAATGCTACTTCACCTCTTGTACTTGTATCTGCTACCCTGGCAATCCTTGTTAAGAATTTTTGTTTTGTAGAGTATGCTAAAGGCACTCTTAATACTTGTGCTACTGCGCCTGCTGAATTCTTTCTTTCAATGTTTATATCATTGAATATTGTTCCAAAAGCAATGATTGCTTTTCTTACATGACTATGGTAGAAAGATTTATCTTTAAACATTATGAATAACCTCCTATCTCACCGAATGGATTAGATTCGCTAAAGTCTAATATTCCTTCTAATGTTACAAGGTTATCAAAGTCTGCATTGTCTATTGGTTCAGATACAGTTGTTTGATATGCCTCTGTAATTAAACTACCATTATTTTCTTTCAATAATAGGCCACCATCTTCTAATTTAAATTGATACTCTAACATATCTTGAGAGTATTTTGTTTCTATAGCATCTATATCTGCAATACCTGTATCCATATCCTCTGAACTGTATTCGAATAGTTCACAAGTTAATTTAAATACATATATCTGATTTGCTTGATAAAATGGATTTTGAAAATCTACATATTTGATTTCAAATAATGACTTTGTCCTGCCGAAATATATTAAATCACCTTCTACTGGCCTAGCTGCTCGAGCTACTGCAGGACCTTGTCTTGTAACCATGTCCTCCCAACGCCTTTTTGCTAGAACGAAAGTTGCTTGATCTCTAACTTCCATTCCAAATCTTGTAAATATATCTCCTTGTCCACCAAAGCCTTCTACATTTTCCAAATACATTTCTAAAGGATATGCTTGTGTAAATCTAGACAATTGATCCTCATCAAAGATATCATCTTTGTTGATCATTGTTCTCGGTAAGTAATAAGTATCGTGGCCGTATATTTTTAGGCTCTCGATAATAAGATCTTCTATTAGGCGCTGTTCATTTGTTTCGCCTATTCCCGTGCCTGATTGAAAATAATTATTCGTTGGCATGGTATTATCCTATCATAAATTGAGGAGGTAATTCATATTTAAGTTGCATTTCCTGTTCAATTGCCTGTATCTCTTGTACTGCCTCGTTATAAATTGTTTCTCCGTTTAAAGTTACGCCACCAGGCATTTGAATACCTGCAAACTTCTTAAGGTTGTCACCCCATTGTTTTTTAAATAATGCTGTTGTATATTTTTTGAGAAACATATCATCATATACCTCTGTGTATGTTGATGGATCTATAATTGCATAAGCTTCAGCTATAACATAGTCGCCTATATTATATGTTTTATCCCAATCTGTATCTATATAAAGTTTATCTGTTTTTCTATTCCAACGAATTTGTCTTTCACCTACTAATAGTTTTTCTAATGTTGTTAAATGAGATTGTACGACTGAATAATATATCATGTCTGCTCCCATTAAATTATATAGATCGTTCATTCTAAACTGATACATTAAATCAAACAGTTGGCCGTCTTTTGTATTGTTTGTAGCTGCTCCACCAAAGTTAAATACTCTAGTTATACCTAGTATATTATTACTAATAGGAAGATATCCGTTTTCAATATCTCCTTTTACATAAAAATTACTAGAATGTAGCGTAGCAGTAGCTCCTGACTCACTACCTGTTACTGTCTCAGATGCTTGGAATGTTCCAGATTTAATCTGTTCTACATATAAGAATTGAGCTGTTGAATCTGTACTATCAAATATTGCTACAGCTCCAGATGTTCCGCCAGTTAAATCCTCTCCTTTGAAAAAATTACCACCAAGGTTGGCAGTTAACTTTAATGAAGAACCAGTTATTTGATGTTTTACGAAAGTTTTTTCTACACCGTCAAAGTGATACTCTTGAAAGAACTGTAATGCGTCATCTATACGATCAGAGAGCTGTGCCTCATCTACATTAATTTCTATTACAGGATGTCCTAATCTCCTTAGTGAATAATCCTGTAAGTCTGTTCTACTTGCTAAAGCCATACTTACCTACCTTAATTTAATTTAGTTCCACTTGCGTTATATATTGCTGTTCCTGTTATTGTGGCCGTTGAGCCTTCACCCTGTGAGTGAGAAATGGTTATCCCATCTCCTCCAGCTACTTGAGCCATATAATTACCTGTGGTATCTGTTCCTAGTGCAACACTATTAGCTGCTATAGTTAATGCAGTTGCTAAGTTACCTGAGCCATCAAAGTCTCCTGTACCTGTAACATCTCCTGTAAACGATAAAGTTCTTGCTGTTGCAAGTGCCGAAGCTGTTGATGCATTACCTGTTAAAGCTGCTGCTACGGTTGTAGTAGTTAATAAACCACTTGAAGGATTATAAGTTAATCCTGTATCAGTTTCTATACCCTGACTACCTGTTGCCCCATCAACGAATGTTGGATAAACCGTTTCATCTGTTGAATTATTAGCTGTTGCTGTAATTAAATCTGCTGTTCCTGTTGTGTCTTGGTTAAGTGTTCCTACTGTAAAGTCTATTGTATTATCACCATCTTCATAAGCTACTGTAATACCACTTTCAGTATTTGAACTAACCATTGCACCAACTGTATCAGCAATATATTCGTTTAATGCTGTTCCATCAACTGTATAAGCATCCGCTTCCATTGTTCCATCAACATCTGCATTACCTGATATGTCTAATGAACTAAATGTTCCTATACCAGCTGTAAAGTTAGCTGCTGTATATGTTAAGTTGCCTGTTGATGCTCCTGTAAATGAACCTGTTCCTATTACAACATTGTCTGAACTTTCGTCCCAACCAATTAATACATTGTCTGAAGAACCTCTTTCAAGAACAAGACCCATATCATTGGCTGGTGTTCCTGATGTTCCTGTTCCTAACTCTATTAATCTATCTGCAATAGTTGAGTTTGTAGTGTCTAAAGTTGTAGTCGTTCCGTTTACATCTAGGTTACCTGTAATAGTTACATTACCTGTTGCTGCTACATCTGCAAAAGTTACATCGTCTGTTGTTGCTACTGCTTGGCCAATTGAAACTGCTGTGCCTGAAACTCCAACACCAGTGCCTGCTGTTAGTGTAGTTACATTTGCACTACCATCAAAACTTACACCGTTTATTGTTCTTGCTGTTGCTAAAGTAGTAGCTGTTGCTGCTAATGCAACTGCTATATTTGCAGTACCATCAAATGATGTACCACCAATAGTCCTAGCTGTTTCTAGAGCTGTTGCTGTTGCTGCGTTACCCGTAGTGTCTTGGTTAAGTGTTCCTACTGTAAAGTCTAGAGTATTGTCTCCGTCCTCATAGGCCACTGTAATACCACTTTCAGTATTACTTGAAACCATAGCTCCTACTGTATCTGCTATGTATTCGTTTAATGCTGTGCCGTCGACTGTATAAGCGTCTGCCTCTAATGTACCATCAATGTCTGCGTTACCTGATATATCAAGTGTTGCTGATACTAACGCTCCGCCTATTGTTAAATCCCCATCACTAGGGTTATATGTAAATCCTGTGTCTGTTTCTATACCTTGACTTCCTGTTGCTCCATCTACAAAAGTTGGATAAACTGTTTCGTCTGTGCTATTGTTTGCAGATGCTGTTATTAGATCTGCTGTTCCTGTTGTGTCTTGGTTAAGTGTTCCTACAGAAATTGTTGTTCCTGATATGGATAATCCTGTGCCAAGATCTAAAAACGCTGTTGCTCCAGCGCTGTCATCCCAAAATATAATTTCATCCGCATTTGGGTCTGATAGGCTTTCTAAGCCTAAGTGTGATAAGTTTACTGTAGCACTTCCGCTAGTAGCTCCTCCTGAAAGTCCTGTGCCTGCTACGACTGCTGTAATATCTCCTGCTTGTATTTCAGAATATTTGGCTAGTCTTATACCGCCTGCTGTTGAACCGTCATGTACTCGAACTGTATCTAGCGTAGTATCTACGGAAAGTTCACCTACCGCACCAGTGAAGGATTCGTTCTGTGTCGTCGTCCCTCTTCTAAATTGTACTTGTGTTGGCATTATTGTCTCCTAATTAATATGTTCCGCCGTCGATATTACCGCCAGATATACTTGTACCTGCGATATTTCCTGATATATTAGTAGCATCTGCTTTCATTAACTCTGTGCCACCTGCTGTGCTTCCATCATGGACCCTAATAGAATTGTTCGTAGTATTTATAGAAATTTCACCTATTGAACCGGTAAACGCATTGTTCTGTGCTGCTGTGCCTCTCCTAAATTGTACTGTAACTGCCATCTATTGTCTCCTAAGTATTATGACATAGCTCCTAAGTCTTCTGTGGCTAAACGATATTGTATGGCCGTCTGTAGATCGTATATTTGATCTAAGTATTGTCCAAAAGCATCTGTACTTAAAGAGCTTGCTACTGATCCGTAATCGCCAGTAGGAAACACCAAGCTTTGATCTGCTTCTACATAGTTAGCTATGGTAACAATAGCATTGCTACTATCTCTAACATATAGTTTTTGATCTGCTGTGTTAATTGCTACCTCACCGGCTACCAAATCACTGGTAGTAGGCGCGTCGCTTGCTGTTTCTGATTTCTTTAACTTTATTACAGTTGCCATTTATTTTATTCCTCGTTTGCCAATTTAGGATTAGGGATAAGAGGCCTCGGTCCATCAACCTTTTTATTCCAACCTTTCGGTTTAGGAGCCTTAACTAAAGGAGGGAGAGAAGGTTTCTTCTCTTCTTTTACTTCCTCTACTTTAGGCTCTGGAGTTGAGTTTATTGGAGCTGTTGTATAATCGGAATGTGGATTAGCCGACGGTGTAGAGTATGTACTCTCCGGTGCCGGTTTCGTCTTCACTTCCTCTTTCTCCTCAGTCTTCAACCTCTCTTGTTCCCTTTTCTCTAAAAGACTTAATCTAGTTTTAAGTAATATGTTCTCTTGGGTCAAGTTGTTAACTTGATTTGCCAAGTTGTTAATGTATTCATTAATTAATTGTTCATCCATTTCAAAAATCCTTAAGTATTATTAATATGTTCCACCATCAATACCGCCAAACTCTGGTGTACCACCTGATCCTGCTTGTAGGACCTGGCCATCAGTGCCGGCTGCTGTTACTTGTAAAACTCCAGCGCCATTACCGTAAAGGATACCTTTACTTGTAAATGTACTAACACCTGTACCACCATCTGCTACTACTAGATCAGTAATACCAGTAATTGTACCGCCAGTAATTGTAGCACTAGCTGATTCTATAGCTGCTACTAATGTACCGACTGCATAACCTGTTCCCGATGTGTTAACAGTTGTGGTTGGTGCTGCTTGTAAGTCTTTAAATAACTTCCATTTACCAGAGTCGTTAGCGTCTCTGAATAAACCACCGTATAAGTCCAGGGAACCACTTGTATCATACAGACCATATATACCTAAGTCAACGACGTCGGATGAATTATTGCCTGTAGCAAGTGAGATCAACGGATCTGCTACGGATAATGTAGTGGAATCAACAGTTGTTGTTGTTCCTGATACTGTTAGGTTACCTGAAACTATTGCGTTTCCGCCAATAGTTACATTATCTGGTAACGCTATATTGATCTTATTGTTGGAAACAGTTGTAACGATTTCGTTTGCTGTTCCTTCAAAAGTCAATGTGTCTGTTCCTACTGTAACTGTATCATTAGAGCCACTGTCGGCTGCTATAGTTAGAGTAGAGCTTGTTGAAGCAGTCGATGCTGCTGTAATACGACCTTGGGCGTCAATAGTTAATACAGGTATTGCAGATCCAGAGCCATATGCTCCTGCTGTAACCGCTGTATTGTCTAGAGTGGCTGTAATTGTAGTGCCGGAAGCTGCAGTTGTAATACCTGTGCCACCTGCTACTGTAAATGTTTCTGAATCTAGATCTACATCTATTGTTCCAGAATCACCAGCTGCGTCTAAATCTCCAGCTGTTACTTGTGCGTCTACATAAGCTTTAACTGATTGTTGAGTTGGGATAAGTGTAGCACTGTTAGATGCCATGTTATCTTCGTCAACAAAAGCTGTAGCTGTAATTGTACCGTCTGAAAGAGAGCCCCATTGTACTGTTCCAGAAGCTGTAATATTTGTAGCCCCTGTTATAGCACCAGAAGCAGCACTTAGAGTACCGTCTGTTAATGTGCTACCAGTAATTGTTGCGCCATTAAAGTGGCCACTTCCATCTCTTTTAACAAGTGTAGATGCTGTAGCAGCATTCGTAGCGTTGTCAATAAGATCTGTGTAGTATTTACCACCTATCTCTTGTATAACTTCACTACCACCTGAATCAATAGATGAAATGTAGAGTTTTGCAGAAGCACCTGAACCAGTTCTATCTTCAGCATAAGCCAATTCGCCTTCAATTAGATCGTTAGCAACCGGAGCTGCTGAGCCCGTGCTTCTCTTAATTTGAATTGTTGTTGCCATTTATTTTCTCCTAGTTAAATGTCTTTTATATTATATAAAGCTTTATTTAATATTAAAATGTGCCACCATCAATTGCTGTAATAGATGAAGCAACATCACTCGCTGGTGCTGCCTCCCAATTACCGCTAGAACCATCATAAACTAGAGTGTATCCATTTTGTTTTGAACTGGTATCAATACCACTCAAATTGTCAATGGTTGTGGACGTCGCCACTTGAGACTGAGTTGTTGAAGTTGTAACTACTCTAGTACTACCTGTCGATACGGATACCGAAACAGGGTTGCTTGTAGTGCTTACATTAACTGCCATTTATTCTCTCCTTAAGCTCTTGTAACATTTGGTGTTACTGTTACTAATCCTTCTAATACTCTTAATGTTTCCGAACTGGATGCTATCTCAATGTCGTAAACATATCTTCCTGATTTAATTGCAGCAGTTTGTGCTGCAGTTAACGATATTGTAATTTTACCTGTGGCATTAACCTGTGCTGTAGTAAAGTCAGTAGCTGTTGTAGACTCATACCCCTTCCTCATCTGAGCAGTTGTAGTATAACCCGTCAAATCCTTAGCAGTAGTGTCGTCATTAGTTAAATTAACGTCTAATGAAAAGGTTGTACCCTGATCTATTACTATATTTGAAATGGTTGCCATCAGTTATATCTCTAATTATCGTGTATAGTCTTATTTATAAATAAAAGTGATTACAATGAAAACTATTTTAACATTAAAATACGGTGACAAATACAGCGCAGACGCTGTTAATTCTATATACGAGCACACAGAAGGCCGGTATAATTATGTCTGTGTAACTGATGACCCTAAGGGCCTGCACCCTGATATAGGTATTTTGTATTTAGAACATGAACCAAACGGTAATATGGAAAAGTTAAAACTATTCCAACTGAAAGACATGGGTACTATTCTGTACTTAGATTTAGATATAAGAATACAAAAACCAATAGATCATTTGTTTGATTATTGTATTGATAATCCTGTTATAGTATATACATGGTGGAAAGACAAAGGCAATGAACAAATAAACATACACGACTTTCCATGGCAACCAGACTTTGTAGGTCCATTAAGTAATTATAATTCTAGTATTATGTTGTGGAAAGATGCAACGCATATATGGAAACATTATAACGAATATCCTGAGATGTATGATGTTCAATATCCATATGGCGATGATACATTTTTATATCATGAAGGATTTACATTTGAACATTTACCTAATGAAGAGGTATATGCTTTTAGAACGACAGGAAGAAAGTATAGGCCCGAATATACAATATGCTTATTAAATGGCTTAGATAAAAACCCGGAGATTGAGAAAGAATATGATGAACTTTGTATGCATCAAGTGGGGCACTAAATACGAACCACACTATGTAAACAACCTGTATCGTATGGTGCAGGAACACTATCACGACGACTTTACATTTACCTGTTTTACCGATGACCCTAAAGGATTAAATTGTGATACTAGAGATATACCTGACATAGATCCTTTACATCCTAAATATTGGTTTGGTAAAGAAAACTATTGCTGGGATAGATCTAAATTTCTAGTATTCAACTCACATAACTTTTTAGGTTATGAAGGTAAATGGTGTTACTTAGATTTAGATGTTATTATACAGAGTGATATAACAGACTTAAATGAATTGGCCTTAAAGCCTAGGATAATAGATGTAACTTGGGACAATCCTAAAAGAATACACGAAAGAAGATTTATAGAAATTAGAGGATCATTATATAACTCTAGTGTAATGTGTTGGAATAGAGAACAATGTGAACATATATTCTGGGAGGCAATGGACGAAGATCAACAGATATTTAGAACATTTTTTAAAGGTACTGATAACTATCACTTCTGGAGACAAAGAGAGTTTTGGAATAACATACCACACGCGTGGGTGTATAGTTATAACCGAGGTATGCAATGGCCTGATGATTTAGAGGCATATAAATATAGAGAAGAACCTAAGTTTTGTTTGTTCAATGTGGATTCAAACCCACCACCCAAATCGAAGAAACAAATTAAGATTGATGAATTAGAAAATGAGACACTTTTGAGAATATGGCATGGTAACAATTATAGCAAATCAGCTAGACAATAATTATAGTCAAAACCAAATAAATGCTTTTTATACGCAGTGCAAAAAACTGATAGAAAGGCCTTTTGACTTCTATGTCTTTATCAATAAAGAAGAAGAAAAACTACTAAAAGAAACTAAAAAGAAAGAAGGCTATATAGATTGTATTAACTTTCATGTTCCTAAGTATGGTGTTGATTGGTTAGAAATAGATATCATGCAACATACAAAACCTAATAGTACTTCATTGTTTATTACACCTAACACTATTATTAACAACATAGAGGACATAGAGACTTATAAGGCCAACAAGAAGATTAGACTTCAGGACGGTAACCTAGCATACTTTATTTTCCGAAACGATAAAGTAGAAAATATATTAGAAGAATGGGACGAATCTGAAGACAATCTATTATATGAATATGATATTTTTAGTGAGAAGTTTTTAATAGAGGAAGGTACTTTACCTTTCCTACAAGATAGTACAGCAACATACCCAGAAAAGATAGATGGAAATATAGTTGCATTGCCTTTTTGGTATGAGGATTTTACTGAAGAACAATTAGATATAATGTACAATAAAGAAACAGACTTATATCCATGGCTACCTGAGAGGATAGAAATAAATCCAATAGACGGTGAAGACTATTTAACATTAGAACAAATAGAAGATACATTTACAAAAGACTATATAGAAAAATCTAAAATAAAAAGAATACATTTTAAAGGTACGAATACAGATCCTACATTAAACCCTGAACTATTTGATATTGCCCACTTCTTTATGTCTAGGTGGGGCATAGGTGGTTGTGATATAACTACAAATGGCAAACACAATGAAACTATTTGGTGGAAGAACTTAGGTTTAATGTTTTTAGAAGCAGGCAATATTACATTTAATATTAATACAGGCAATCCAGATAGAAAAATATTACAAAATGCAGAAGCATTAATAGAATCTGGGTGTAGAGTGTTTTGGAATTATGTACATACAAATCAAATAGATTCAGACATACAAAAAGCTAAGAAGATATCAAAGCAATATAATTTTTATGGTTTTATATATGACAACCAAGTCCCTGAAACAAAAGAACCCATAAAGAAAAACATAAAACAAGAGATGCCAGACTATAAACTTATAGAACTAGAGACTCTACAGACACGAAAAAAAGACGACATATATAAAGAGAGAACAATAAAATTTTCACCACATGTTAAGTGCGAAGGTAAAGTTAATAATTCATTTTATTTAAACGCAACAGGTAATGTGTTTCCCTGTAAACATGTGGCTCTTAATTTAACTACTGCAAATAATTCTCCTGAACACAAGACAGAATTGTTGTATAGTTGGGATAAGAATAATATAAATGAACACACACTAGAAGAAATTTTTACAAATGACTTCTATAAAGGATACTTTAATAACCTATTAAAGTTAAATCCAGAAATAATACACAATGAACAAGGTGGAATATGTTAAAAGTAACAAACAAAAAATCAGTAATATTAGAGGGCACATTCGAAGACTACGATAACTATGTACCAATAATTAAAGAGTCAGAGTTTGCTGTACTCATTATAAGAGCAGATATTACAGACTTTGATTTTAAAACAATGCAAGTTACGGATGAACTTGCTAAAAATAAACTCCAATACGGTAAGGACTATGTCATATGCAGGTTAAGTTAATATGATAAACAATGAAATGATGGATTTAGACGATCTTATTTATTATGTAGGTAAGTGGCACAAAGATAGAAATTTAATTGAAGGTGCAAATGATAAAGATCAATTTTGTAAATTAATACAAGAATGTGGAGAACTATCTGATAACATCTGTAAAGGCAAAGATCTTAGAGATGATGTTGGAGATATAATGGTTGTACTAATTAACATTTGCGTACGAAATAATATAACACTTGAAGAATGTCTACAGGTTGCTTATGACGACATAAAAGATCGTAAAGGCAAAATGGTAGACGGAGTATTCATAAAGGCAAAGGATCATGAGAGTTAATGTAGTATGTTCAAAATGGGGCGACAGATATGGTCCTCATTTTGTGAACAAATTAAAAAATATGTCAAAGAGAAATTGTAATCCGAAACATGATTTCCATTTCTATTGTTATACAGATAACGCTGAAGGTTTTGATGATGATATAAAAGTCATTCCTTTTCCAGACATTCCTAACATACATCCTAAGTATTGGTTCCAAAAGGACGACTTTAAATATGGTATGGCAAGATGTTGGGATAGGCCTAAGACAATGGTATTCAATACGCATAACTTTGCTGAAGATAAACCCACAGGTCGTTTCATATTTTTTGATTTAGATGTTATTATACAAAATGACATAGAGCCTTTATTGACCTATAATATGGAAAGACCAACTAAGTTAAGAAGCTGGTGGCAAGACCCGCGCCCAATGAAGACGCGGAGATTTAAATTATCTCATGGAGCATATACTAATGGCAGTTGTCAAGTTTGGTCCGACGATCAAGCAGAATGTATATGGCATGATGTATTAGAGAATCAAGAAAAGATTTGGTTCACATATACAGACGGAACAGATAACTATCACTCATGGCGATGGGGTGATTGGGGCAAAAAATTATGGGATCACTTTCCTTCAGACTATGCGTACTCGTATAACCGAGGCCGTAGTTGGCAAGATGATGATTTAACCACAGAGATATATAGGGAAACACCTATTCTCTGTGTATTTAATATTGATCTACTACCACAACCAACACCAGATAGAGGCAAAGTAAAACAGAACGAACTAGTAGATCCGGAGTTATTAAAGCATTGGCAATGAACATTTATACAGTAAAATGGGGCAGTAAATATTCTGCCAATCATGTGAACAAGATATACGAATCCTGTCTGGAATCTATATCTCAAAGCTTTACATTTTACTGTTTAACAGAAAACGCAAAAGGAATTAATCCTGATGTTAATATAATTCCATTTCCTAAAGATAATAAGTTAGAGAAGTGGTGGAATAAGATGTACTTGTTTGATGATAATGTTGTAAGACAAAAAGGTGAGAACTTATTCTTTGACTTAGATATTATTATTCAAAAGAACATAGATGATATAGTAAACTTTGATCCTGAAGACTGTCTATGTTTTGGCCAAACACATTGGCATGATTTAGAAACACAAAAGAAAGAAACAGAACATGTTCCTCACAGATATACAGATTTAAATTCTAGTATATTAAGATGGAACGACAATTTAGATAAAGAGAATATTACTCTTTATTTTAAATCACACAAAGAAAAAATCTTATGGTACTATCGGGGATTAGATAACTTCTTTATGCACAAAGGTGTAGCAAGAATTAAATACTTTCCTTTAGGGTGGTTTTATAGTTATAACCAAGGCTATATATTTCCACATGATATAGAAAAACATGTATTCAGACAAATACCATATGTCTGTTTATTTGATTCAATGGGAAGAAAAGAAGATGTTAAATTTTAATTTTTTAAATAACTTACAACATTGGGGCGATGCTCTTGCTAAAGTAGAGCATGAGATGAAACATAAGCATGATGACTTTAGACAGGCATTAAATCCTAATACAATGGAAGCTGCTATATGGCTAGTTGAAGAACTTAAAAATAGTTTAGGCGACTATATGAAAGAGGAACAATTTAATGTTCTTGTATTAAACAGCTGGTTAGGCATTCCTTTAGTTCCTCTCTTATGTGAGAACTTATCCATAGGTGAAATGCACCTAGTTGACATCGATAAAGAAGCTTTAGAGCTCTCTAAGGTGTTTAATAAGCATTATATAGCAGAAGAATACATAAAAATAAATCACTGGAACATGGACATTCCATTCGCATTTGACGAACTAAATCAATTGAAGGTTGATGTAGTTATTACAATGGGAGCAGAGCAAATGTATCCATTGAAAGATTTAAAGACAGCAAACAAACATGCTATATTTGCTGTTCAAAACTCTAATGTAATAGAAGAGATGTATGGTATTAATTGTGTTGATAGTGAGAAAGCATTAATAGAAAATGCAGGACTAAAAGACACCACATACTCAGGTAAAACAAAACAGTTCTATTATGATTGGAACGGGAAGGTCTATTTTGATAGGTTCATGGCAATTGGCACGAAATAAAAGATTACAGAAAGCTTTACACGAAGCAACAGTAGATACCGCTATTGGAGCAATAATAATGTTTCCTTTAAGTGTGGGTATTATTAAGGCTTGCATTGACTACGCAGGCACCTCAGCTGAGATGGCTGCGTTTATAAATTTCTTAGGATTAACTGGTGTTGCTATTGTAAGAAAAGCACTTGTAAGACTTAGGTTTGAGAAAATATATAGAACCCATGATTCCAAAAAAGATGGGATATAAATTCAAAGGCCATAAAAGCTAATATTATTAGCGTCAAAGCTACAGCTGCTTTAAACATAAACATCAATATATCTGGTGCAAATTTAATTACAAAATATAATAATGTTATAAAGCCTATTACTTGTAATGTTCCTTCCATCATTAGTCGTTCCTTGCTCCTACACCCCAGTCAATTACAACAGGAAATCTAGGTACTCCGTCAGGGGATAATTCAAAGTATCTACATGTAACCCAAGTAGGTTTAACTTCCTGTTCCAATAAAGTTTTAAGTGTTGCTTGATTGCCTCTAACACCACTTTGAAATTGTCTGCCATCACCTAATTCTAGTTTAAAGTGTTTAGCATATCCCGCCCAATTACCTGAGCCTTCTAATACTTCTACAACATCAAACTCTTCTGTAATGAACTCTTTTCTTTTAAGTAAGTTCTTACTTCTTTTGTTGTCGTAAGGAGCATTGTTACGAACCATTTGGCCTTCATAACCATCTTCGTGATAACATGAATATAAAAAATCTAGTTCTTCTTGATTTTCAGCTATAGAAGTAACAACAGTAACTATTGGAAGTTCAAACTCTTGATCTTCTATAAACTTAATTCTAGCTAATGTATCTTCTGCTAAACCTCTGCCCCAGTAAGGACAATCATAAACATGATACTCAACAAGTTTTTGACATTCTGTTGCTTCTTCTGGAGTAGGTTTTACTTTCCTAACAAGACTTGTAATCTTGTTAAAGTCTTCTTTTAATTTGTGATTGTAAAGTTCACCATCTAAAATAGCATCAGGATATTCTACAAAGAACGCTTGTAGTTCAAAATGTATATGATCACAAGTTGTAATTGCTTTACCTGCTCTTGTGTAAAGTCCATCTTTTCTTGCAATACATCTAATACCATCTAACTTAGGTTGACTAATACCACTTGACTGTGGCCTTTTTGTATAGTCATGAGCTAACATTGGTTTGAACTTATCGTAAGTATCAACCTTTGAAATGTCTTCAAAGTATTCTTTTTCTACTTTCTTATCCCACATTGCCTGTGCTTCTTTTTGTGCTTGTTCAGCATCTGTAGTAGCATTTGCTTTGCCTGTGTTCTTGCCTGTAGCATCTTTCCAACCACTTGTAACTAGGTTGCCGTCTTTTATACCAGCAATAGTTCTAGTAGCATTCATTACGCCATTAGAATATTCAACTGTCAGTTCACGAATGTTTCCGTTCGTGTCTCTTTTGTAGAGTGTTGGTAAAGGAAATATCATTACGCTGCCTCCGCTATTTTTGCTAGTCTTTCGTCTCTGTAAGCCAGGGCGTCATCACCTAAGTAAATGTTACCGTCGTCTGCTCTGTAAAGAGTTTCAAGATTTGCACTCTGGTCCTTTTGTTTTTGTAAGAGTGAAAACTCTGCTTGTTCTAAAGTTATAGCACCAATTTGAACAAAGTCTAAAAGCATGTCTTGAAATGGAACTTCACCATTTGATTTCCATACTGTAAGCCCATCTACTTGAGCTGTGTCTTGGAATTTTGTTTCAATAGAATTATCATAAGAATAACCACTTGGTGATGTTCTTATTTGGTTTTTGTAAAGAACATTGCCTGTAAAAGTTTTGTTCTCATCATGGATGCTGGCCATACCCCATCTTTCTTTGTTAACAGTCTCGCCTGCTATTTTTACTGTGTCATCTAGTATCATAAAGTCCTCACTTTTTATTGTTTATGCTTACATTATGCACTCTTACGAACCATAAATCAAGCATTTTTTAGGGTTTTTTGAAATCTTTTTTCTAAGATCAAGGACTTAGGAGAAATCTAATGGATCTTCTCCTGAAATATCACTAATCATGTCCCTCCACATGTCGATATTAGGGATTACGAACCCTAATGTAAGCCTAGGTTCGTATGTTCCAGCACAATGATAGTAAACTTTATCAGGTTCTCTGCCCCTTCCAAAGTATCCTACTTTGCCACACCAGCCTCCTGGATCTAACATTTTAACGACTTCATGCGTGGCAGGATCTCTATAATTAAAGAACCCACCACCATTTTTTGTGTATGATAATAATATATTATATCCATGTGCGTTCCAGTTATTGTGCCAACCCATGAATCCGTTTTTAGGATAATACACATGGACGGCCTCGTTGCGAGCGCCTAACCATGAACACAATTCTGTAGACATTTCTAAATATTTCTCTTGAAATTCGCCTGGTAAATTACCACCCTTTAAATCATAACTGTATGATATTTCCGGATAGCCTATATGCTGTCCATCTTTTTTTACTATCTCTTCTAGATATTCATCTGAACAGGCATGTTCAATTGTATTTGTATTCTTTTCATTTTCTTTGGCTTTTTGATTCAGCCAATTAAGTTCTTGCCTGAAGAACCATTCAGTATAAGGCGTTAATATTTCTAAAACTTCGTCTGATATACTAATCCATCGCATTATTTTCTCTTTAAATGTATTTCATGTTCGGGTATAGTGTAATGCCAAAAAACAATCTCCTCATCTTCCAATTCACTATCTTTATAACCATTAACAAAATTCCATCTTACATGTAAATCATCTTTCCATTTTACTTTTGTATCGCCATACTCTAATAACTTCCACATAGTAAAGGTATCCCATTTTCTTACATCATCAGGATAATCACCTATGTCATTTACATACCCATGATCGTTATGAAGATTTTGTGCAATATATTCTCCATACCAATCTTCCATTAACTTAATTGTATGAGGATTATTCCTATATAAAAACCAACCACAATGTGCTGTCATTTCTTCTGTGTTAGATAACTTTGTTACTTTAGCATTATATGGCCTGATCTTTGTAAACAATAAATCTAAATCATCTGGTAGTTGTTCAAATACATTTTCTACATCTTCATGTTGGCATACCATATCAGCATCTAAATAACATGTTATTCCTTTGTATGGTGTGTTACCTAAAGCCCAAAGTTTAGCTCTAATATGTTTAGGCACTTCCCAATGTACTATATAATCTGCGTGATTCCAATCACTAGGTTTAATCCATTCTTCATGATCTACGAATACTGTTATGTGTGCTTCAGGCCAAAAGAGTTTTACAGACTCTGCACACTCTATTGCTGCTTTGTAGAACCTCTCTTTTAAAGATGCTACTATTATGAATCCGTTCTCAGGAAACTCTTCAGGATTCCTTTTGTTCATCCATTGTCTCCATTAATAATATAGTTGTATATGCTTGTACTTCCATAGGAGATTTGGCTTTACGAATTAATCTTTTTAATTTTATGTTGTCTGAATCTTTAACTGCATCTATTTCAAATGATTGTAACTTAGCGCCAAATAATTGTTCCTGTTTAGCTCTTACTACTTCTGTTTCTTTTCTTTCAAGTCTTTTCTTTATTTGTTCGTCTCTACGCTTAACACCTTCAGCGGTATTTTCGTCTAATACTTCTTCACCAAACTCTTCTAATACTGCTTTGTAATCTGGATTGGTTCCGTCTTTGTCTTGAATAGATGCAGTAGATTTTCTACCATCTGGATATTCAAGAGTAACGATCATATGTTTGGCCTCCTTATTAGACCAATAAGGATCTTTATATACGAAGTTTTTCTTTTTGGGTTCGTCTGGGACTGTTGTTATATTACTTGGGTCAATCTCTAGGACGACTTTATCGTTTGCCATACTATCTCCATAATGTAAACTTATTTATACTGCTAGTTAAGCAGTTCTAAGCCACAATTTTACCGTACTGACTGTTTCGTTTGAAGCTTGAATTGTGTCGCCTGAGTATGTTCCGGAATAATAGCCTGTATATGTTCCAGAGTATGTGCCTGCGTATGCTGAGGTTCCTGTGTAAGTACCTGTGTAATCTTTAGCGCCTGTATATGAACCTGCGTATGCTGAGGTTCCAGTATATGTTCCTGAATAGTTTTTAGCGCCTGTATAATATCCTGTGTAAGTACCTGTATAAGATCCTGTGTATGATGTTCCGGCATAGCCATCATAAGATGCTGCGTATGTTCCGGAGTAGTTGCCTGAATAAGCTCCTGAATAACCTGATGTTCCTGTGTAAGCTCCAGTATAGTTTTTAGCTCCTGTGTATGAGCCTGCGTACGCTGATGTTCCTGTGTAAGTCCCAGAATAGTTCTTAGCGCCTGTGTAGTTGCCTGTGTAACCTCCTGTATAGTTACCTGTGTAAGCTCCAGTATAGTTTGCTGCTGCTACTTCTTTCTTTGTGTCTATGAATGAGCCTTGATCAACCCATGTACCTGAACCAGGAGCACTTGCTTGTAATACATATTTCCCTTTACCACTAGAAATCATGTAATTTCTTAAGTTAGGAACCGTCTGTTCCATTTCTGCTACTGTCATTTCTTGTACGCCAGCGCCACCACCTGTTACTTTAAGTGGTTTGTAATCTGTAACTGCTGCAGTTGTTGCTGCTGTTTTTTGCCAAATCTTATATGCTGTTGTAGTGCCATCTACTTCTGTGTTGTTTAAAGTATATCTAGCAGTCCATGTTCCGCCTGAAGGAGAACCTGTTGCTAGTTTGTATTGGCCAATAGTGTAATCGCCTTGGGCACACAAATCATCTATTACTTTATCTAAAATATCTGAATCAAGTTCGCCGTCTGTAAACTCATTTATACCGACTGTGCCACTTGTTTCATATCCTAAAGGTCTGTTAGTTACGCTTTCTGATACCACCGTTTCTACTTGTTTCGCTGTGTAAGTAGTAACTGTAGAACTCGCACCATCTGTTGGGTGCGTTCCTACTGCGTCGTCTCTTACTGTATCTGTTGCTGTACCTATAGAAGTACCTGCCCCTGAAGCATCTGTTGTAACATTTAATTCTACAGTACCTGTTCCGTCTGTATTGTCTGCAATATCTTTTGTTAGAATTGCACTGTAATACCGTTCGATCTCTGTATCAGTCATTTCTTGTAACCCTTGAAGGTTACTAGAACTAACTGGATATGCTGATGCTTTAATTCTTAGAGGTCTCATTTCTTTTATTTCCTATTAGTTTACTCTTGTACCAGATGAGTTATAAATGATTACAGGACTTAACCTGTTCCATTTTGTTGCGCTTACTCCTATCAATTTTAATGAATGCCCAGGGGCCAAATCTACTGCTACGCCCGAACCGCCTGAATCTACTGTTTCTCCTGATATAGGATACACTTTTAGATTGACTGCGGTATCATTTAATATAAATGCTTCTAAGCCAGCTGCACAATCTGGAAGTGAAACTCCCTGGTTGGCTGTGGCCGTTGTAACTATATTATATGATTTAGTTAATGCTGTAGCTCCTGCTAGATCTGAACCTGCTGCTGAAACTGTAGCAGAAGTACTTAAAGTGGAAGAACCACCTATACTTAATGCTCCTGTTGTAGCAACGCTAGTAACACTTACAGTCGTTCCTGCAATAGTGCCAAATGTAGCATTGTTGCCTGATTCGTATTTGTCAGTATTAAGATTGGTAAAGTTAGCGTCAACCTCATTATTAGTAAGAGGACTACCTTTTGCTGATCTTAATGTAATAGTTGCCATTTTTCTTCCTATTTAATTTTGTTGACTAAAATTTCTAATGTTTTCTTTATTTCCACCAATTCAGTCTTTAAAGTATTTATATCATTTTCATACTCTACAACCTTAAGATTTGCAGATCTTTTGATTTTATATGCTTTTAAGGCTTCGTCGTTGGTATTAAGTAAAGCTTTTGAGTTACGATCCCTTACAAGATCTCTCTCTCCTTCAATATTTATAATGCCTGTGGGTATATTATTCATCTTAAACCTGTAATGCCATCGCTCTTAAGTCCTTAAAGAAAGGAACTTTAGAAGTTGTTGTACTTAAAGGCACAACCTTAACTGCAAATGTTTTGTAACCTGTATGGGTTACTGTACCTACAGTTGCTGTTGCTGTAGCTCCTGAGCCACTGCCTCCAGTTATGGTAATCGTTGGCGTTGATGTATATTCCCTACCAGGATTTGTTATTGTTATTCCGGAAACTTGATTGCTTCCGTTTATGCTGGCTATAGCTGCTGCGCCATAACCTCCACCTCCAGTTATTGCCACAGTTGGAACACTTGTATATCCCGAACCTGCTGCTGTAACTGAAGCACTAGCTACTGATTTTACATCATATTCAAATATGCCAGAGCCATTTAAGCCTGCTGCGTTAGAACCTTTACTAGGTAATCCATATTTGTATTCTGCATAATCTTCTGTTGATTCAAATGGGCTTGTTACTGATGATAATTCTACCCAGCTTAAATCGTCTTGGAAGTCTGCTTCATCTACGGAGTTCATCATCTTACCGTAAACTTTTAAACTTCCTTCTGTTGGGATAGCTGCATCTAAATATACTACTATATCCTCTGCGTCTTGGCCATCCTCAAGTATTACTCTCCTTGTTATATATCGAGAAGAAGCGTTACCTTGGAATCTCGTGTCTTCATTAGTAGAGTCATTATTTACACTATTAGCTATACACAAATAATCTATCTGTGCAAAGTCCATTGCTGGGCTAACATTTTCTTGTGAAGTTGTGAATGAAATATCTAACAACGAGGTCTTATCGTCTTCATAGCCTCCGTTGCCTGTTGTTTCTAATTCGTTTGATCTACTATATATTGTGTGTTCTTTTAATAGGTTGTTTGTTATATTAAAGTCTATATCTGTGTAAACTTCTGAAACACCTGTTTTAGAAACTGCATTTGCTGTTCCTGTTTCGTTTATTGCAACTTTAGCGCTTGCTATTGTTGCATCATTAGGCAACATAAGGCCTGAGTTAAGAGCAAGTTCATTAACTACTTTATTTGTAAATGAACCTATTGTTCCGTACCCTTGTGTGCTTCCAATAAGTTGTCCTGCTTTTAAAGGTATGCCGTCGTTTCCTCTTTGTAGTGTAATCTGTTCATCTAATGTGTTCCAATTTTCTACCAAACAATTTTGTAATTGTAATGTTCCTGTTGCTTGTGTTCCTGAGGATGCTGAAATTGCTATTG
>Ga0208407_1000151_pt1 | contig 31550 bp, 35 predicted proteins | sample ETNtaG_9_FD_185775 | JGI IMG/M metagenome (GOLD analysis project Ga0208407, IMG submission 185775) | Marine microbial and viral communities from oxygen minimum zone, Eastern Pacific Ocean - ETNP201406SV69 (SPAdes) (version 2) | ecosystem: Environmental > Aquatic > Marine > Oceanic ...
TAGTATTAGCAAGCGTTGAAGAGGCGCCAATGGTTTTAACTAAACTTCAAGAAAGCAATACCCCGGTGATTATAGACCCTATGGATAATATACCTAATTCATTCGATGAGCTTGGTTCAAGTTTGGATTTAGGAAGAATACTAGATCAAGCGGGCATACCAATTATGTTTAGTACTCAAAGAAGTCACAATTATCATCTTATGAGGCAGGGATCTGGAAATGCAGTTGCTCATGGTATGTCTTATGAGACTGCAATCAAGGGAATGACACAGACAGTAGCTCAAACGTTTAATCTTGATAACAGGGGATCAATTGAGCCTGGTAAATTAGCTGATATTATTGTTTGGGACGGAGATCCATTGGAGCCAGCTTCTTTTCCTAAAATTGTCATGATAGAAGGTAGGTTACAAGATTTAAGTTCACGATCTTCTAAATTAACTGAAAGATATATTAATAAAGAAGATAAACCTTCTTCATATAAACATTAAGGGTAATTAATTTAAGAGCTCTTTTACCAGTTTGCTGACAACTGACATATCAGCTTTGCCCTCAAATTGCGGCTTAAGATGACCCATTAGTTTGCCCATGTCTTGCATGCCCTCGGCAGAGACTGCTGCAATTCCTTCTTGGATGAGCGACTGGATTTCTTCTTCTGATAATTGCTTTGGTAAGTATTTTAGGATTACATCTAGCTGGCTTTGTTCGGTAGCAACAAGGTCATCACGACCCCCATTTTTAAACTGCTCTATTGAGTCCCTTCGCTGTTTTACATTCTTGTTAATTAAATTAGAAATTTTGGCATCATCAGCTTCAACTCTTTCATCAATCTCGAATTTTTTGATGTCTGAGATCAACATTCGTAAAGTATCACGCGTGACAACATCCTTGCTAAGCATGGCCGCCTTTAAATCTTGATTGATGTTGTCTAAGAGAGACAAATTAGCGATAGGATCTTTGCCTTGAGAAACTAAATTTTCTATTAGTTTTGTGTGCTCGTTTGATTGCAGCTGCCATCTTTCTCTTTCTTACAGCTGTTGGTTTTTCATAGAATTCTCTAGCGCGGATCTCTGGAACGATCGCAGCTTTCTCACAAGCTCGCTTAAATTTTCTTAGACCAACGTCGAAGTATTCTGTATCTTTTATTATTATAGAAGGCATAATTGCTGGGTAGTTTATTCTTTTTATAGAGTGAATGCAAAAACTTTTTTATGATTACTTTAGGTATTGAAACATCATGCGACGAAACTGCCGTTGCTCTTTATGATTCTGATAAAGGGTTGATTGGCGAGGCAGTTTTTTCTCAGATAGAGCTTCACGGAGAGTATGGCGGTGTTATACCGGAACTTGCTTCTAGGGATCATTGCCAAAAAATTACTCATATTTATAAAAAAGCTTTAGGAGATATAGATTCAAGCAACATTGATCAAATAGCATACACAGCTGGTCCTGGATTATTGGGAACATTGTTAATAGGTGAAAATTTTGCTCAAGGACTAGCGCTTGCTCTTAATAAACCATTAATACCGGTTAATCATCTTGAGGGTCATTTAATGGCTCCTTTTCTTAGTGGAGATAAACTAGATTTTCCTTTTTTAACATTGCTTGTGTCTGGGGGTCATTCACTCATTATTGATGTAAAGGGCTTGAATGATTATAAGATTCTAGGTCAGTCTAGGGATGATGCCGTCGGAGAGGCCTTTGATAAAGTGGCTAAGCTTATCGGTCTGGGTTATCCGGGCGGTCCAGAGATAGAAAAGATGGCACAACAAGGTGATCCTAAAAAATTTAAGTTTCCCCAGCCAATGCTACATAGCGATGATTATGATTTTAGTTTTAGCGGTTTAAAGACTTCAGTACTTTACGCTGTTCAAGATCTGAATAAGATCACTGAGCAAGTTCAGGCGGATATTTGCGCATCTTTTCAGCATGCAGCTACAGAGGTGCTAGTCAAAAAAATATCTAAAGCTTTAAATGACAGTGGCAGAGAGGGAATTATTTTGGCTGGAGGAGTGGCAGCAAACAAATTGCTTCGAGAGAAAATTTCTACTCTCCAGAAATCATTAAATATAAGAGTTTTATATCCACCAATTGCGCATTGCACAGACAATGCTGCAATGATTGCATACCTAGGAAGCCTCAAAATAGATGAAGCAACACATCAGCTGCAATCGCATGCCAGACCGCGCTGGCCTTTGGGGATGAAATAGAATGCAAGATATCATTTATATTAAAGATCTAAGAGCTCAAACGATCATAGGAATATTTGGATGGGAGCGCGAGGTTCGCCAAGAAGTAAGCATTGATCTAGAGATGGCGTTTGATTGCAAGAGAGCTGCAAAAACAGATGCCATTGAAGATACTATTGATTATAAAAAAATTACCAAAGGAATTATTAAGTTTGTAGAGGAATCTGAATTTCAACTGCAAGAAACTTTGGCAGAAGGCATTGCTGATCTTGTAAAGACTAAATATAAAGTTAATTCACTTAAGTTAAGAGTCTCGAAGCCGGGTGCATTAAGGCATGCCGAGGATGTTGGAGTTATTATTCATAGATAATGAAGTACTATCTTTCGCTTGGAAGTAATATTAATCCGGAATCAAACCTTGAGTTGGCTATTTCTGCGCTGAATAAAATTCTTACCGAAACAGAGTGCTCTTCAATCCACAAAACCCAAGCAGAGGGTTTTGATGGAGATGATTTCTTAAATCTTATTTTTTCTGGAGTATCTTCTCTTGCCTTTGAAGATCTTAAGAAGAAGCTGAAAGACATAGAAGATAGCTATGGTAGAGATAGAAATGCTCAAAAATTCTCATCGAGAACACTTGATATAGATATTGTATTGCAGCTAAACGATGATGAGGAGATACTTTTTGAGAGCTATGAGATAGCTAAATATCGTTTTGTTTCTGACCCGCTCGAAGAATTATTATGAGTTTATTTGTAGTTCTTTTCGACTAGTTCCCAGGCTGCTTCTGCTAGAGGAGCCACTTGATTGCCTCGATCTTCGGCATGCTTACTTGCAGCAGTCCCATCTCTAACTCTGCCCATGATCCCCTGTAAGATTCCTGCAAGTTTAAAGATGTTAAAAATAGTGTAAAACTCCCAATGCTCATCAAGGTTTTTACCAGTAATCTCAGAATACATATTTCTATATTCTTTTTCAGTTGGAATGCCATTTTCATTACAGAATTTTTCATCGGCTAGATCAGGAATATTTCTCCAGCTAATACAATGATAATTAAAGTCAGCAATAGGGTGTCCCAATGTTGAAAGCTCCCAATCTAAAACACCCATGACATTATTATTTGCATTAAACACCATGTTATCTAGTCGATAATCTCCATGCACAATTGATGTCTCATCTTCATCAGGAATATTTGATGGAAGCCAATCTATTAGCTTGTTCATTGCTGCAATATCCTGAGTTTCTGAAGCTATGTATTGTTTGGTCCATCTAGAAACTTGTCTAGCAATGTAATTGCCAGGTTTACCATAATCAGATAATCCCACTGATTCATAATCAACCATATGAAGTTGAGCAATTACATTGTTTTTACTTGCATAAATATCAGATCTTTCGGTTTGAGATTTATCACCCAATAACAAGTCCCAATAAATATTGCCATCGAGGAAATCCATGACAAAAAAAGGCGTTCCTATGACTTCTTCATCTTCACACAGACCATAAGTTTTAGGCACTGGGACCCTGGATTGTTGAAGAGCAGTCATCACCTTATATTCTCTATCTACAGCATGAGCAGATGGTAATAAGACACCTGGTGGTTTTCTGCGTAGAACAAATTGCTGTTTTTCAGTAGTAATTTTATATGTTGGATTTGATTGACCGCCTTTAAATTGAGCAATCTTTAAAATTTTCCCCGCTGAAGAAATATTGTCTCCAAACCACTCTTGTAAGCCCGACTCATTAAACTTAAGGTTCTCGGCAACTTTCATGGTTCCTGAAAAAAGTACATTACCATCTGGATTATTCGCATTAGAGTCATTCATTAGAGAGACTTTCCTCCATCTATGTTTAATATCTGACCCGTCACATATTCTGCTTCAGATAGATATATTGCCGCATCTACAATATCTTTCTCAGCTCCCATTCTCTTCAATGGAACCGCATTAACAATGTTATTTTTTTGCTCTGTTGTCCATTCTGCATTGGGTGGCTCCAGGATAGCACCGGGAGCTATTGCATTAACTCTAATGTTGGGAGCTAATTCTTTTGCTAGGGACTTTGTGAGAGTTTGCAAACCAGACTTGGCAGCAAGATAAATTGAATGATTGACCAAAGCTCTGTCAACATTAATATCAGTGACGTTGATAATAAAACCTTTGTTCTTTTCTAGCTCTTTATGAAATGACTGAATTAAAAAGAGCGGCGCTTTTAAATTACTTCCCATAAGAGCATTCCAACTTTCTTCAGAGAAAGTTCCAATTGGAGTAGGGTAGAAGGTCGAGGCATTGTTAATCAATGCGTCAATACGGGAATTTTTTGATAGTGTTTTTTCCACCAATTTTGCAACTTCATTTGCATTTTCAAGATTTGCTTGGGCAATCATAGCGCTATTACTTCTTTCAGAATTCATTTTATCTGCCAGTGCTTCAGCTTCTACTTCTGAGCCATTGTAGTGAATCACAATATCCCAACCTTTACTAAAAAATGATAAGGCCATCTCCTTGCCTATCCTTTTAGCTGCTCCAGTGATAAGAATTGTTTTATTCATATGATCTCTTTTAAGGCTTCATAATAAAGCAATTGTTTTTGATGCGAAACTTCAGATGCATCAACGTTTACTAATACTGAAAAGTCCATTGCCATGACCAATTTAAATATTTTCTCTAAGTAGCCCCAATTATCTTTTAAAAAATTATATTTTTTGAAGCGCATCAATATTTCATAGTTACGATGCACATTTATCTTTCCAACTAATTTCAATTTTTCTGATTTCTCTTTGCAGGCAATAAAATCAATTACTTGTTTTAAAGATTCTTGTATTTTTAGAAATGAGTTTGGAGTTGGCAAGGATGCGCAGAGCTGAAAGCCATTTATTCTTTGCATATCAGCCCATTTAAGTCCCGGTAAATCTCCATCACAAGAAATATTCTTCAAGCCAATAAACCATGGATCAGTTAAATGGTAATCAATTAAAGCCTTAAAAAATTCATTACTAAAATTGTTTTCAAGAGCCTTTTTAGTTTCCATCCAAACTCTTTCCGGTGAAAGGTCTTTCAATTCTTTTGATGTAATAATCTTTTCAAAATAACCCCTTGTTTCCTCATGAAGATTGAATTTATGGAGTTGCTCATATGCTTTGAATCTTGCAAATCTCAAGACTCGAAGAGGGTCTTCTTCAAAAGCTGGTGAGGTATGTTTAAATATCTTGTTTTGTAAATCCAGTCTTCCTTCAAAAGGATCAATGATATTTCCATTCTCATCTTTGGCTATAGAATTAATTGTGAAGTCTCTTCGTTTTAGATCATCTTCAAGCGTGACGCTTGAATCAAAATAAAATTCAAAGCCTTTATAGCCAACACCAGACTTTCTTTCAGTTCTAGCCAGTGCATATTCCTCATTTGTTTCTGGATGTAAAAAAACCGGAAAATCTTTACCTATTGGTTTGAAGCCATTTTCTTCCATTTCTTCTGGGCTTGAATTTACCACAACCCAATCACGATCCTTAGGCTCAACCCCAAGCAACTCGTCTCTTACAGATCCGCCAACTTGAAAAACTTTCATGCTAATACTGTACCGAAATTTTTTCTAAATCATCAACCCTCAGGGCTGTAAGATTACCCTCCCAAACGCAACCAGTATCCAAACCAATGAAGTGAGGGTTATTGGTTTGACCATTTAAAGATGCCCAATGACCAAATACATAATATTGGTTCTTTTTTTGATAGGCTGCAGAATCATAGTCAAACCAGGGTTTAAAACCCTCTGTAGCTTTTGTGCTTGTATTTTTTAAGTCTAGACTTGCAGCATTGCCTAAAAATCTCATTCTAGTTAAGTAGTTAATAACAATTCGATACCTATCATTGCCTTCCAATGATTCATTCCAAATATTTGGGTCATCCCCCCATATGGCTTGGAGTATTTTAGATGCATTTCCAAGCAGTGCCGTTGAGACTTCCTCTGCCAGTTCCCGTGCTTTTTCTATAGACCAAATTTCTGGAATACCTGCATGCGTAATAATAAATTTATTTTGATTAGATTGATCAGAAATTTCAATGAGCAGAGGGCGTGTGATGAGCCATTCAAAAATTTGCATATTATTTTCTGCTTTAACCACTGTTTTTAACTCATCTTTACCTTGATTAATATTCATCAAGTAAAGTAAATAAAGATCATGATTGCCCAATACAGAGGTAATATTCTTATCTGCCATGCAGTAATTCAAAACAGCAAGAGATTCTGGGCCTCTGTTTACTAAATCTCCTGTTAGGATAATTTTGTCTACTTGGCTGTTGTAATCAATTTTATCTAATAAGCTAATAAACTGATCAAAACAGCCATGCACATCCCCAATTACATATGTACTCATCTATAGATCTATGGTTTGAAAAACTGAAACAAAATCCTTAATAGATAACTCTTCTGCTCTTGCAAGCGGATTAATATTCAGCTTTTCAAAATTGATTTCTAATTTTTTAAGATTATTCTTAATTCCCTTTCTCTTATTGGCAAAAGATTGGTCAACTAAATTTGAAAACCCTGAGAATTTATTTAAAGGAATCATTGGATTAACTCGAGGGATGAGCCTGATAAATGAAGATTGAACTTTGGGTTTAATATCAAAGGATTCAGGAGGAACATCAAATAAAATAGCTGTTTCAAATAATGCAGCAATCTTTACCCCGAGTCTGCCCCAATCACCTGATTGATTTGAAGCACAGATCCTATGCGCCACTTCCTTTTGGACTAAAAAATGCATATCTTCGATTCCATTAAAGTAATTGATTAACTTAATAATTATTTGTGTAGAAATATTGTATGGAAGATTCCCCACAACCCTGTGCTTAGCTTTGTGTAAAAAGTCCAAAGACCCTTTTAGCACGTCACCATGAATAAACTCATGCTCAGCTTTTGGAAATTTTTCTGAGAGGGTAATTATATTTTTTTGATCAAGGTCCATGGCTATTATTTTTCTGTTGTGACCCATCAAGTGATCAGTTAGGGCGCCTGTTCCAGGACCAATCTCGAAAAAAAGATTATTTTTTTGAGGGCTGATTGCTCTTTCTATTTCAAATAAAATAACCGGATCAATAAGATAGTTTTGACCTAGCTTTCGTCTATGAGTTCTATCATTCATTAAAGCTGAGTTTCTGCTGATTTAATTGCTTGTTTGATTGATCCAAGATTTGGCTTGATTTTTCCAGCAATATCTAATGCTGTCCCGTGATCTACAGAAGTTCTTACAATAGAAGTTCCCAGCGTAATATTTACCGCTCCACCAAAGCTCAAGGCTTTTAAGACTGGTAAGGCTTGATCATGATACATGGCAAGATAAGCATCAGTTTCCTTCAACTTTTCTCGATTGAAAGCAGTATCAGCTGAAATGGCGTATGAGGCATTGATGCCCATATCTCTGCAAGATTTTACCGCTGGATTAATTTTTTTGATCTCTTCTTCACCCATTTTTCCGTTTTCACCAGCATGTGGATTTAATCCTAGGACAGTTATTGTAGGGTGCTTAATTTTAAGTTTATTTTTTAGACCCGAATGTAGGATCTGGATTATCTTAACCAATCTTGCTTTTTGAATATTTTTTGTAACTTTGGCCAATGGAATATGAGTCGTAGCAAGTGCAACTTTAATTTTCTTTGAAGAAAGGAGCATAACCACATTACTAGATTTAGTCTTCTTTTGGATCCACTCGGTATGACCTTGAAAGCTTTTAAATCCCCCATCTATAATATTGCTTTTTTGAATTGGACCAGTTACTAACCCAATTTTCTTACTTTTTGTTGCTTCTTTAATCCCAAAGTCTAAATTTCTAATTACATATTTTGCATTGCTTGGATTTAGTTTTCCAGGATTAGGGTCTTTGCAATCTGCGATTTTTATATATTGCACTAAGCCAGTTTTATTTTTTTTAGCTTCTTCAAGTTTTTGTAATTCTATAAACTTGAGTTTAAGCCCAAGAATTTTGGATCTTGATTCTAAAATTTTGCCATCAGCAATACAGACCAAAGGGACATTTATCTCTTCCCAAAATTTTAATTTTGACAGATACAGAATTATATCTACACCTATGCCAGCTGGCTCACCATGGGAATATAAAAGCTGCTTCAATCTAGTTCTTTAAATTCTACAAAGGCTTCTGCTCTCATAGTTCTGAGGGTATTCTCTAGTTCCTCGTCATATTTTTGAGAAAATAAAATCCCATAAGCTCTATCTTTTATCATTTCTTCTGTAAGGTCCTCCGTTCTTTTGCCAAGAACTTGGAGGAAATGAAATCCAAATTCAGATTCAAAAACTGGTGAGAACTCCATTAGCGGTGTTTCAAGCATCATTTTTTCAAAAGCTGGTGCAGTTTCACCAATACTCAACCAGTCTAGATCGCCACCTCTACTGGCAGAACCCGGGTCTTCAGAGAATTCTTTTGCTAGCAAAGAGAAATCTTGGCCCTCTAAAGCTCTCACTCTTACTTCTTCTAACTCTTTTTTGGTGAATGTTTTATCTCTTAACTTGGTTGGCATCATTAATATATGCTTGGCTGACCATTGTTCTTCAAAGCGTACAAGGTCGCCACGTTTATCATCTATCTTTAATATGTAAAAACCAGACCCACCCTTTAATGGGCTTGATATATATCCCTTCTTTTTATTTTTTAGCTCGATTGCAAAAAGGCTGGGTAAGTCAGCAAGATTTCTCCAACCCATTTCACCACCTTTGCTAGCTAAACTATTTGTTGAGTATTGCTTGGCAAGCTCAGCAAACTCTTCACCTTCAGCTATTTGATTTAAAATTTTGTTTGCTAACTCATTATTTGAGACAAGTATTTGCCTTAAAAATAATTCTGGGGACAGCTCCCTTGTTGCTATATCTGTCTGCAAGAACCCTTCTAATTCCTGTTCTGTGATATTTATTTCTTGGCTAACCTTGCCTTGCTGAACTCTCTGAATTACCATCTCTTTTCTAACTTGTGATCTTAAAGATTCATATGATTCTCCCTCTACTTCCAAAGTTTGAATGAACTCTTCTAAGTTTAAATTATTATTTGCTGCGATTCTTTCAAATGCATTATTCAACTCCCCATCGCTTACCCTTACCCCAGCTCTATTAGCTAATTGCAATTGAAGCTCTTCAATAATAAGGCGTTCATGAATCTGCTCCATGATAATTTCTTTGGGAGGCATAGGAGCACCTTGCTCTTGATATCTTTGTTCTATGTTGTCAAGCATGCTTTTAACCTGTGATTCAAGAACAACCCCTTCACCAACAATAATTGCAACCCTATCAAGGATTTCAATTTTTGCCTTCACTGGCAACATGACTAAGATTGACAGGGCGATGTAAATATATTTTTTCATAATGGTTATTGTACTTAATTAAATGTTCACAGAGGTATTGAGCATCAAGAAAATTTAATCACTAAGATACTTTATTTTACTAAAGGTTCGAGAAAGCATTTGAGAAGAAGCTATTTATTCTTTTATTACCACCAGTCAATCCCTTTAGCTCAAACTCAAAATTAATCCTACTTTTATTTTCGATTTCAATCATTTTATCCCAGTTAGTATCATGAAATTGTAAAGATTGAAAATCAAGAAGATTATATTTAGATAATTTTTTATCTGATGTGTAGAGTTTAAAAGCTAGACAACAGTTCTCATAACTAAAACCGAAATAAGTCTCTAAGTTCTTGCTGGAATCCAAATCTTTACTTATTCCACCGATAAATTTATAGCCATTCGACATTAATTTTTCTATTGAGAATTCTGCGTAGTCCAACTTATTTGTATAATTTAAAAGGGGTATGTTGTCGTGAAAGTTTCTTGAAAATTTAAGGCGCGTTTCTGGGAGTTTAATCTCTACGCCTGTCATTCCAAAATTAAGTTTATTTCTCTTTTGGGAATAATTTCCAGCAAAATATGTTCTTACCCTCTTATTCTCATAAGATAAATTTGTACCAATTTGGCCATCTTTTTCAATAGGTTTATTAAGCATCTCATTAAAGACTTTGCTCGATTCCAATTCATTCTTTTTAATTAATTCGAGATTTAATCTTGTATCCTGATTTATCTTTTTTTGCCACTTGAATTTAGCAAGTAAAAACTCTGTATCAGGAACCCTGTCCTTACCATAAAAATATTTTGGATTTAACCTATTTAAATTCCCAAAATTTTGTTGATGAAGATCAAAAATAGGATCCATTGATTGATCTTTATAATTTGTTTTTTGATATAGAAGCTCGGGGACTAGAAGTGCAAGGCCTTTCCCATGTGACTGCCTTAGGAAGGAGGAGATTTTTATTTCAATTGTTGGGATTGAGGTGGCCTTGGTATTATTTTTGACATTGTTAAGTCTATATTTTTTATTTAAAAGCAGCCCCTTGATTGATAAGTCAATATACTTAAGATCATGCAGAGTTTCCATTCCAATTTCTGCAATCAATCGTTTTCCAGTTTGATTAATCCTATTAATATTTATAGGTAAATGCTTATCCTTATTTATATCAAAGTCTACATAATTCGCTTTAGCAAAATATGAAAGTGAAGCACCATATTTCTTATACTCAAGGTTTACTTCTGGTTTTTTTATATATCCATTGGTTATGAATGGATTCAAGCTTTGAAAACCTTGTCGCATAATCTTAACTGAGAAATCATTTATCGACATATTTACTGAAACTGATTGTGCAAGATAATGATCTCGTTGATTAGCTATACTTGTAAGACTTGAGGGCAAATCAAGTAATACCATTGAGTCAGAAGATCTTGCCCAATCAATAGCAGTTGTAATTTTTGAAAAGCTTCTTTCTTCTTTTAAACGAAATGCCCATCTGTTATTGTCCTCACGTGCATACTTTTTTCTGTATTCTTTATCCTTTGGAAAAAATATTAGATCAAAAAAATTAGAAGAATTTGAATTTGATGGAGTTAAATACCTGTAATTTGCCTCCAAACCACTTCCTCTCTCCTTCAATATTCTTGGGGCGACTGTAAGATCTGATTTTCTAGACAAAACCCAGAAATAAGGTAAATAAAGATCAACTCCATCAGATGTAAGGCTCAATTCAGGCTCGAGAAAGCCACTTAATCTTTCTGTTGTTGCTGCAAAGGGTAAGTAAGGTAGTTTTAAAATTGTTTTGTTTAGGACTTTAAGAGTTAGATCTTCAATATGACCACGATCTGATTCCTCGCTGATAAGAATTTTTTTTGCTTCAATCTCCCAACCCTCAGACTTATTATTGCAAGAGGTGAGGGCGGTATTTTGAAATTTAAGATTTTTACCTAAATTTCCTTCCAATGACTGATATTGAATTAATAAATTCCTTTCTCTTAGATATGTCTCTCCTTTAGCCAATTTCAATCTTCCAGAATCTTTTTCTAGTGAGCCGCTCAAAAATTTGAAGTAGTTTTCAGAGTGATAAATTTTTCCATTCTTGATATTTTTTACAAAATTTTGATTTTGAAGATACGTTGCACTAGAAGCATTAATGATTCCTTCATCAAGTCCAATCAACACATCCTCATCAAGTAATAGGGCTCCATTTGACTGAATATCTATTTTTCCAGCATCAATAGAGCCAGATTCATATTGATCATCTAGCCTAGGATAATATGGGTTTGCACAAGCCTCACTAGGCTGAAGATTAAATGAACTTGGCTTATTTAAAGCAGCAGCATTTATCTGATGATTAACAAAAGCTATAAAAAGAAATATAAATAATCTCTTTTTTGGATGGGTTTGTAGTTCAGTAGATTTCAAAAATTAGGGTTTCAGGAAGACATTTCTTTAAGCTCTCTTAGAGTATCTTTTCCATAAAACATTTCCTCTTCTACGAAAAATGTTGGAATTCCGAAAGCTCCTTTCTCAACGGCTTCACTTGTATTAGCAATTAGTTCCGCTTTGGTCTCATCTTTAGCAATGCCCTCAATGACCTGATCGGCATGACAATCATTCTTGGTTAATAGTTCATGAAGCGCCTCAGGGGAATCTAGTTTGAGAGACTGTTCCCAAAGTCCGCTTAAGACTATTTCAACATAAGAATCAAAAAAATCATTTTTTTGCGCAACTATTGCGCCTCTAATAAGGGATATAGTATTGACAGGAAAATGCTCATTCATTTTAAATTTTGTGATGTTGTGTTCCCTCATAAATCGATTGAAAGCAGTATCAAATTGATATTTTGATTTATTAGGGATTTCAGCCAAAGTAATCATAGGAGGCTGGTTATTCGACAGCTTCATGATGCCGCCTAAAAGACAGGGAATGTAATTAAATTTTATGTCATGAGTTTTTTCAATATTTTGAATTGCCTTGTGACATAGGTAGGCGTTTGGACTCGCAAAGTCAAAAATAAAATCTACATTCATAGTCGTCCTCATTTCTTATGCTTATAATAATTCTTTAACTTGCATCAACCAGTTTAAAAATGCAACATCAAGCAATAATTATTATAAAAGTTGGAGACATGAGATGAGTTTAAAAGGCAGAGTCTTATTTATTACCGGTGGCAGCAGAGGAATAGGCCTTGAAATAGGTAAACGTGCAGCTAAAGATGGTGCGAAGGTAGTTTTGGCAGCAAAAACAGCAGAACCGCATCCAAAGCTTCCAGGGACCATATACACTGCAGCAGATGAAATTGTAGCTGCAGGTGGTGAAGCATTACCCATTATTCTTGATGTGCGTGATGAGATTAATGTTAGAGAGGCTGTTGAACAAAGCGTTAGTCACTTTGGTGGAATCGATATTTGTGTGAACAATGCATCTGCAATCTCACTGACTAGCACACCAGACACAGATATGAAACGATATGATTTAATGCATCAAATTAATGGCAGGGGAACATATTTAGTAAGCAAATATTGCATTCCGCATCTGAAAAAATCTAATAATGCTCATATATTAAATTTAGCTCCACCTCTAGACATGAAACCAAAATGGTTTGGCCCTCATCTAGCATACACAATGGCAAAATTTACTATGAGTATGTGTGTCTTAGGTATGGCTGAAGAATTGAAGTCCGATAGCATTGGTGTCAATGGTTTGTGGCCAAGGACTGCAATTGCAACTGCTGCTGTTAAAAATGTTTTGGGCGGTGAAGAATTAATGAGTATTTCTAGAACTCCAGAAATTATGGCGGATGCTGCATACGAAATTTTTACTAAAGATCCATCAAGTTTCACTGGCAATTTTTGTATTGATGATCTAGTTTTATATGATGCAGGAATAAGAGATTTTTCTAAATACGCAGATGTTCCATTTGCTGAATTAGCCCCGGATTTCTTTTTGCCAGATGATACCCCCTTGCCTTCGGAGATTGAAAATAGCTGAATTCTCAAAAGCCAATATTCTTAAGTATGCTCAATCTTTTGATGAAAATCTAACATCATTAGAGCCTCTGAAATTAGAGGCAAGCGGAAGGAAATATTTTAGAGTTGCTTCTAAAGAATGCTCCTATGTAATTTCTTATGATGATAGGCCGGTGAACGGCCAATTAGTTTTTATCAATAGGGCGAAAGAACTATCAGACTGTAATGTTCGAGCTCCCAAGATCTTCCAGTATGATATTGATAGAAATTTAACTTTAATAGAAGACCTTGGAGATTATTCTTTGATTGATGAAAAAAATTTTTATCAACAAGATAAGCTAGTTAATTTATCCCTAGAACTTCTTAATCAAATGCATCAATCCAAGCATGTTGATTTGCACTCAACTTTTTGGATGGGTTTAGAATCGCATTCAAAAAGATTTTCAAAAGTTTTTTGTAAGGAATTCCTTGGCCTAGAGATGTTTGATGGGTACAAAGATCTTTATGTCGATATGAGGCCTCAAATAATGGATCAACAATGGACTAACTGTCATTTTGATTTCGAAAGAAGAAATATTCACCTTTTAGAAAATGGCGAACTTGCATTAATTGACTTTCAAGATATGTGTTTTGGACCAATAGGGATTGATTTAGCAGGGATTCTGATCGATCACTATATTCCTTGTAAGATTGATACAATAAAAAAATATTGCATGAGTTTTTCAGAGCTTTCCGTTTATGACCTATCTGCAGAAGATATTTTTAGTGCAACCTTATGGGGAGGCCTGCAAAGGAATTTAAGGATCATGGGAACCCTAACCGCACTTTATCTGAGGTTAAATCGTTCATTCAGAATGAATGATTTACCTCAAATAGTGATGAACACAGCAATAATATCCAAGGAATTAAACCAAGTAAGTTTGGCAAATTTTCTTATTGATAATGTCTCGCAAACATTAGAAGATAAATTGGCAAATTTATGAAAGCCATGATTTTAGCAGCGGGGCTTGGTTCAAGACTGAGGCCTATAACAGAGAAGTTACCCAAACCACTTATAGATGTAGGTGGAATCTCATTGATAGAGCGATCGATAAATCAGTTAATTGCTTTTGGAGTCAGTGAATTTGTAATTAATATCTCTTATCTTGGAGATCAGATCAAGGAATCTCTTCAATCAATTGATGCAATATCTAAAATGATTTTTATAGATGAACCTTTTCCTTATGGAACGGGCGGGGCATTGGTTAATGCAAAGAATTTTTTAGGGAACGACCCCTTTATACTTTCAACAGCAGATATTATTTTTGACTTATCTTTTCATCAATTACCTGCAACTGTTGAGGTGGCTCATTTAGTTGCGGTGAAAAATCCTGAGCACAACCAAAGAGGAGATTTCTCAATGAAAGTAAACTCCGTTTTTATAAATGATGGAATAAATGATTTTACTTATTCAGGAATATCTGTACTCAACCCAAAGATTTTAGATGCGCACCTATCAAGAAAGTATCCATTTGATCTCTGGAATACCATCTTGAAGCCTTTGATCGCAAAATCTATGGTTTCTGCTCATTTTGATGATTCATTGTGGATTGATGTTGGAACTGAGGATAGATTAAAGCTTGCAAGGAAAGTTTTAAAAGATGAAAATTAAGGAAATGAATTCTAATTCTTTGATAGCGCCTTCGATCTTATCAGCAAATTTTGCTCGACTTGGAGAAGAGGTAAATTCTGTAATGCAAGCTGGTGCAGATTGGATACATTTTGATGTAATGGATAATCACTATGTACCTAATCTTACAGTTGGTCCAATGGTATGTAGGTCATTAAGAGATGATGGCATAAAAGATTTTATAGACGTTCATTTAATGATTACTCCTGTAAATGAATTGGCTAAGAGTTTTGCAGATGCTGGCGCAGATCTCATTAGTTTTCATCCCGAAGCCGTGAATAACGTGGTTGAGACTATCAATATTATTAAGCAGTGCGGAAGTAAAGTTGGTATCGCAATTAATCCAGATACATCCCTATCTGTGCTACAAGATGTCATTGGCGAAATAGATCTTATCTTGTTAATGAGTGTTTATCCTGGCTTTGGCGGTCAAGAATTTATCGAAGATACGATTGAAAAGATTGCTGAAGCAAAAAAACTTATTGATCAACAAGATCATCAGATATTCTTAGAAGTTGATGGCGGCATCAATAACGAAACTATCTCAAGAGTTTCGGAAGCAGGAGCAAATGTTTTTGTGGCAGGTTCTGCTATTTTTGGATCATCAGATTATGAGAAAACAATTCAAAGCTTCCGTCAAAAAATTACTTAATCTCTCATTAATTTCATTTTCTGCAATTTCTTTTGCTGCGTTGGAGATGAGTTTTGAAGGTAAAAATGCAAAGTTAAATTTAATTATTTCTAATACTGATGCTGCAAGGCGAAGAGGCTTAATGAATCAAGCTCACTTAGAAGAAAATACTGGCATGCTCTTTATTTGGCCATCAAGCAAGAAACAATGCATGTGGATGAAAAACACTTCACTGCCGCTCAGCGTTGCTTATCTCTCATCTGACGGCAGAATTTTAGAGATTTATGATATGGTCCCATTCTCGGAGGACTCAGTCTGCTCCATGCAGAACGTTAGAATGGCAGTAGAAGTTAATCAGGGATGGTTTGCAAGTAATAAAATTTCAGTTGGAGATAAAACCAATCTTTAATTAAGAAAACTCATGATCACAAATACAGAATACAAAAATTTTAAAGATGCTGATTACACAGTATTGCCGATGAGTAGGGAGATCGTGGCTCCTGGTGAATCTCCCCTGTCTTTATATTCAAAGATAGCTGATCAACAAAATAATTTTTTGTTTGAATCAGTCGAAGGCGGAGATAGGTGGGCCCAATATTCAATCATTGGATTTGGCTGTATTGACACAATTAAAATTTCTGGAAAAAGAATTGAAACAATCATTGATGGAAGTAGGGATATGTTTGAAGCTAAAAATCCCCTGCAAGCAATTGAAAAAATTATCTCAAAAAATCGCTCGCCCAACATTGAAAATTTACCAAGATTTCATGGAGGCTATATAGGATTTTTTGCTTATGAAAGCGCCCAATATGCTGAGAGTAAAATAGCATCGTTGCCTGGTAAAGACTCTAAGTTTCAAGAGCATATGCCAGATATTATGCTTGTTAAAGCAGAGCAACTAATCATTTTTGATAATTTAAATAACTCAACTCAAATTATTTTTAATGCGAATCTTGAAAACATGACATATGAATTTGCTCAATCTAAATTAGATGATATTGAGAAAATATTAACCACGCAGGCAGAGAGTGAAGCTAAAGAATTTAAACCAATTACAAATTGTTTTGAGTTTGAATCAAATTTTACTAAAGAAGGATATTGTGATGCTGTAAATACTATCAAAAATTACATTGCAGAAGGCGATGTGATGCAAGTTGTATTAGCGCAGGATTTTTCAGCTAACTTTGATAACGATCCCTTTAATTTATATAAAGCAATACGCGAATTAAATCCTTCTCCGTACATGTATTTTTTAGATTTAGATGAATGCCAGATAGTTGGAGCATCTCCTGAGATTTTAGTAAGACTTGAAGATAATGAAATTAACTTAAGGCCTTTGGCGGGAACTAGAAAAAGGGGAGAAAATCCTGAAGAAGACAAACTCAATGAAGATGACCTACTCAATGATCCAAAAGAAATAGCCGAGCATCTAATGCTTATTGATCTTGGGAGAAATGATGTGGGACGAGTTTCTGAAATTGGCTCAGTTCTTGTGACGGATAAAATGACCATTGAAAAATATTCCCATGTTATGCATATTGTTTCGAATGTGATGGGAAAAATCGCTTCTGGATTAAGTTATTTTGATGTGCTTAAGGCTTCCTTGCCGGCAGGAACATTATCGGGCGCTCCTAAAATTAGAGCAATGGAAATAATTAATGAATTAGAACCAAGCTCAAGAGGCATATATGGTGGAGCAATAGGTTACATAGGATGGAATGGAAATATGGATACAGCCATAGCAATAAGAACTGCCGTAATTAAGGATAAAAGAATTCATGTAGGAGCAGGGGCAGGAGTGGTTGCTGATTCTATTCCTGAAAATGAATGGTTAGAGTGTAGGCAAAAATCTAAAGTATTCATGGATGCGATGGAGATGATCTCATGATTCTAATCATTGATAACTACGACTCTTTTACTTACAACTTGGTTCATTATATTGGAGAGTGCAATTATGAGGTTTTGGTAAAAAGAAACGATGAACTAACTATCACTGAAATTCATTCCCTCAATCCAGAAAAAATTGTTATTTCTCCTGGTCCCTGCTCTCCAAAGGAAGCGGGAATCTCTGTAGAGATTGTTCAAGAATCCCAAGTTCCATTATTAGGAGTCTGCTTAGGCCATCAATCAATTGGTGCAGCATTTGGAGCTAAAATCATTAAGGCTCCTGAAGTCTTTCATGGTAAAAAATCTTCTATTAATCATTCTGATTCCGCATTATTTCAAGATATTCCTAACCCATACTCAGTGGTCAGATACCATAGCCTCATAATTGATAGTTCAACTTTACCCAAAGACTTAAAGGTTATATCTACGATTATTGATGAGCCCACAATCATTATGGGAGTAGAGCATGTGTCTAGACCTATATTTGGTGTTCAATTTCATCCTGAATCCATAGATACTGATCATGGCATGCAATTAATTAAAAATTTTTTAAATATATGATCCAGGATTTTATTAATCAGCTAGAAAAGAAAGAGGACCTTGATTTTCATTCTATGCAGCACGCAATTGAATCAATCATGACCGGAAATGTTGATGATCATTCTATCGAAGCATTTTTATTAGCCTTAAATGCGAAGGGCATTCAGGAAACTGAGATTACTGCTGCTGCCAGAGTCATGAAAGAAAAGTCTCTTAGTTTTCTGTTGGGTGATGGAGATCATATAGATACTTGTGGTACAGGGGGTTCGGGCCTGCATACTTTTAACTGTTCTACCGCCTCATCTTTTGTGGCTGCTGCAGGAGGCGCAGCAGTAACTAAGCATGGCAACAAGGCAGTATCTAGTAAGTCTGGAAGTGCAGATTTATTATTAGCAGCTGGAGCTGACATAGCACATGATAGAGAAAAGTTAGAAGTCATTTTTAAGAGAGTGGGTTTTGTTTTTTTGTTTGCCCCTTTGCATCATGAATCAATGAAATATGTTATGCCCGCCAGGCAAAAAATAGGAGAAAAAACCTTATTTAATTTGCTAGGCCCTCATACAAATCCATGTGGTGCAAAAAGGCAAATCCTAGGTGTTTATCAAAAAGATTTAGTGAGAACTTTTGCATCGGTTGCAAAGAATTTATCCATGGACCATGTTCTTATTGTTCATGGTTTCGATGGTTTAGATGAAATCACTATCACCGACTCCACATATGTTGCAGAGCTAAAGGATAATACTATTTCTGAGTATGAAATTTCTCCAAAAGATTTTGGCTTATCTTTTGGAACACTGCCTGAAATCTCAGCCACTTCACCTGATGACAGTTTGCAATTAATTAGAGAAGCCTTCTCAGGTGATAAATCAGCTGTCCAAGATATGATTGCTCTTAATGCTGGTGCAGCTTTATATCTAGCAAAAAAAGTAGATTCAATTGCAGGTGGTGTTGAGCTTTCGTTTGAATTAATGAATAACGGTATGGCTGCAGATAAATTAGCTTCATACGTTCGAGTCTCAAATAGCTAATGACTATTCTCCAAGCAATAGTTGCAAACACAAAAGCTAACCTTATTCACAAGAAAGCAGAATTATCTTTGGAGCAAATAAAGAACTCTTTAGAAGATCTCGATCTTCCAAGAGGAAGATTTAAAGATAATATTTCCAACAAAGATGAAGCCATTATCGCAGAAATAAAAAAAGCCTCACCAAGCGCAGGAGTCATTGCAGAGGAATTTGATCCAGTAAAAAAAGCAATTGAGTATGAGGCTTTTGGAGCATCCGCATTATCAATTTTGACAGAAGAAGATTTTTTTATGGGGAGTGCTGATTATTTAAAAAAGGTTAAGAAGATTACTGCCTTACCGATTTTAAGAAAAGATTTCATGATTGATGAATATCAGATTTACGAATCTAAATTGATTGGCGCAGATTGTATTTTATTGATTGCATCCATTCTTTCTGATCAGCAAATTGAGGATTTCGTTAATATTGCTAAAAAGTTAGACCTGGATTATTTAATTGAGGTACATGATGAAAATGAACTCCATAGAGTTGAGCATTTTGAAGATGCTTTAATAGGTGTAAACAACAGAAATCTAAAAACATTTGAAGTTGACCTGGATAATTCTGTTCGCTTAAGAAATTTATTCAAACAAAACAATATCTTTATTGCAGAGTCAGGAATTAAATCTAGGGAAGATATGAATTATTTAAAATTCAATAATATTACAGTCTTTCTTGTTGGAGAAGGCTTAATGAGAGGCTCTTTTTAAATATAAGCGCTTGATGATGTCATTACCTTTGCAGTGAAGCTCATAAGTTTTTTGGTTGGCTCAGATAATGATTCACTCCCATTTTCTGCAGCTTCTTGAGCATGCTCATTTTCATCAGCTCGCATAGTCTTTAAAATTTCAATTGTCTCAGTATCATTCTTTGGTACTTTATCTAAATGCCTTTCAAGATGTTTTACTACCTGTTTTTCCGTTTCTTCAATAAATCCTAAACTAGTTTTTTCTCCAAAGCTTCCAAATATTGCACCTATAGCAAATGATCCTGCATACCAAACAGGGTTGAGGATTGAAGGTTTTCCGTTTAACTCTTCAAGGCGTTTTTTACACCAAATTAAATGATCTGTTTCTTCTTCTCCAGCCTGCACGAGATGATTTTTTATCTCGGCATCTTTGCAAACCATTGCTTGACCCCTGTAGAGCGCCTGAGCTGCAACTTCGCCAGCTAAATTTACTCGCATTAGTTGTGCTGACAGATTTTTTTCTTCTTTTGATAAAGAGGAGGGAGCCTCATTCACTGGATACGATCTACCGGTCCCACTCTTTTTGAACGACAATGTTTTCAAAGCAATGTCGCACTCATTTATAAAATTATCTAATAAATTCATTTCAATCCTTTATTGCCGATATCTTTTCGATAAAAAGCTCCCTCGAAGGATACAGACTCTACCAGATCATACGCTCTTGATTGAGCTTCTTGCAGATCTTTACCTAAAGCAGTTGCACAAAACACTCTTCCTCCTGATGTTAACACCTTATCGCTTTGAAGTTTTGTGCCTGCATGGAACAGCTTCATTCCACCCACGTCAGAGGATTTAATTGTTACTTCATTATTTTTTGTATAGTCCTCAGGATAGCCATGACTCGCAATCACCACGCCACAGGCATGTTCATCAGCCCATTGAATTTGATAATCATTTAACCTATCATCGATCGCTGCCAGACAAAGCTCAACCAGACTTGATTGTAATCTCAGCAGAATAGGTTGAGTTTCAGGATCTCCAAATCTGCAATTAAATTCAAGAACTTTCAATTCTCCATTATTGATCATTAGCCCAGCATATAAAAATCCAAGATAGGGCGAGCCTTCAGTTATTAAACCTTGCATAGTTGGTTGCATCACCTCATCAATAATTTTTTGGTGAAGCTTTTCATCAACTATCGGCGCAGGTGAATATGCGCCCATGCCACCTGTATTTAACCCCACATCGCCATCACCCACGGCTTTATGATCCTGACTGGTTGCAAGGGGGATAATTTTATCTTTACTCACCACTGCAATAAAACTTGCCTCTTCTCCAATTAAAAAATCTTCAATAACCACGCTTGTTCCAGCATCTCCAAATGCTTGGTCTTTAAAAATACTGATCAAGGCTTCCAAAGCTTCATTTTCAGTTTGGCAAATAATCACTCCTTTACCTGCTGCTAAACCATCTGCCTTCACTACTGTTGGATATGGAATCTTTTTTAAGTGCTCTTTTGCACTATCAAAGTTATTAAAGGCCACATAAGTTGCTGTAGGAATACCATATTGAATAAAAAAGTCTTTTGAGAATGTTTTAGAGCCCTCTAACTGAGCAGCAGCGCTAGAAGGTCCAAAGGTTTTAATATTAACAGTTTGCAAATAATCGACCAGCCCATCAACAAGAGGCTGTTCTGGCCCAACAATCACAAGAGCAATATTTTTTTCAATGCAAAAATCTTTTACTTCTTCAAAGTTACTAATATCAATAGATGCATTGGATACCTTATTTTCTAATGCGGTACCTGCGTTTCCTGGACACACAAAAACCTCTGATACAGAAGCATCTTGCGCACATTTCCAAGCTAAAGCATGTTCTCTTCCGCCTGATCCAATAACCAAAATGTACATTTTTAATGTCTAAAGTGACGCATTGCAGTAAAGACCATAGCAATGTTATTTTCATCAGCTGCTGCGATCACTTCCTCATCTCTAATCGATCCACCAGGCTGAATAATTGTTGCTATTCCATTCGAAGCAGCTTTATCTATACCATCCCTGAATGGAAAAAATGCATCTGAGGCCATTGCTGCACCCTTGACCTCTAAACCCTCCTCTTTTGCTTTAAGATTAGCAATTTCAGCACTAATAACTCTACTCATTTGACCGGCGCCAATGCCAATGGTCTGTTTATTTTTGACATAAACGATAGCATTCGATTTAACAAATTTAGCAACCTTCCATGCGAACATTAGATCATCAATTTCTTCAGGGGTTGGCTCCCTTTTAGTAACGCACCGAAGGTCTGTTTTGGAAACAATAATAGTGTCATCGCTTTGGATTAATATTCCCCCAGACACTTTTTTAATGACGCCTGGATATGGGTTATCTTGCTCCAAATCTACACATAAAACTCGTACATTTTTCTTTTTAGCAAGCTCCACCAACGCAGCTTCTTCAAAACCGGTAGCTAACACAACCTCAACAAATTGACGAGTATTGATTTCTTCAGCAGTTTTTTTATCCAGTTCTCTGTTAAACGCGATAATGCCACCAAAAGCAGACGTTGGATCAGTTTTAAATGCTAGGTCATAAGCGTCAAAGATAGAGTTTGCCTCAGCAACCCCACAGGGATTTGCATGTTTTACAATTACGCAAGCCGGTTCATCAAATGCTCTGACACATTCCCAGGCAGCATCAGCATCTACAATATTATTGTATGAAAGCTCTTTGCCCTGAAGAACGTCTGCATTAGCAATATTTTTATGTTCTAAATTAGAAAAAGTTAATAAATCTGCACTTTGGTGAGGATTTTCTCCATACCTTAGAGATTCACTCTTGCTGAAATTATATTGATGTGCATTAGATAAGATATCTTTTAGATAATTTGCAATAGCTGAATTGTATTCAGCCATGAGCTGGAAAACTTTTTGTGAAAGCTCCTTTCTAAATTCATAACTGATGCCCCCTTGATTTTTCCACTCATCTATTAACCGACTATAGTCATTTGGATCAGAAATGACGGCAACATCTTTGAAGTTTTTTGCTGCTGACCTAATCATCGTTGGCCCACCTATATCAATTTTTTCTATAGCCTCATCAAATTCACACCCTGAGGCGACTGTTTCTTGAAATGGATATAGATTAACAACAACCATATCAATGACCTCATAGCTGCGCTCAGTTAAAACTTCTAAATCTGTTTGTCTTCTGGCCAAAATTCCAGCATGAATTTTTGGATGTAAAGTTTTAACTCGACCATCCATCATTTCTTCAAATCCTGTAAATTCTGAAACCTCAACGACCTGATCTGTAATTTTTTTAATAGCATTATAAGTCCCTCCGGTTGAAATAATTTTTACTTCTTGATTAAGTAAAAACTTTATCAATTCATCTAAATTAGATTTATCTGAAAGACTCACAAGAGCAGTTTTTGGGGTAATTAAGCTCATGATTCTTCTGTAATGTTATATCGATGTAATTTTTTTCTAAGGGTTGCTCTGTTCAATCCCAGAGCAATTGCAGCCTTAGATTGATTGTTGTTGGTATACTTCATTACTGCCTTCAAGAGTTCAGGCTCAACCTCAGCCATAACCATTTCATAAACATTTGCTGGGCTTGTATTACCAAGAGTGGCAAAATATTTCTTCATAGCCTTTCTTACTTGCTCACTAAGAGGTTTATTTTTTGGTTTTTGTGAGACTGTTTTAGTCATTAAGTAGATATTTTTCTGCAAAATATAAATTCTACAGCTGATTAAAAATTGCTCAACTATTTTTAGAGATTTATTACAGTTTTTTTATCATCACCCAAAATCAATTGCGTCATTTTGCCATTTTTAAAAAATATTTCTGTTCTAGATGCGTAATCAGGATGAAAATATGAAATTTTATTATTGCTTGTGATGTATGAAACCAATGCATTGATCACCATGAAGTGTGTCGTCACAATCAAATTGCCTTCAATTTTCTCGAGCCAGGTTATTAAATTAATGCGCCACTCTTTTACAGCCTCCGGTAACGCTTTGATTGGAGTTGTAAAAATTTTAATAAGCCAGTCACGTTTTTCAGCAGTTTCAATATTGTCTGAGGGTATTTCAATAAATCTAGAATCTAATTGAAAAGAGCATTCTCTTTCATTAATCATCATTTCCATTGTTTCAATAGCTCTTTTTTTGGGACTTGAAATAAGTTGATAGCAAGGAATTTTTTCAATAAGAGACTTACCAGCTTCAGCAGCTTGTTCTCTACCTAGCTCACTTAAACCAGGATCGGGATGCACAGACCATCCTGCAGATGCTTCTCCATGTCTAACAAGAATGATATGACTTTGACTCATTATAAAAAATACCAATTATAATTATTTGATGAGAAAGCCTAGAATTTTTTGTCCTGCATTAACTGCACCAAACTATAAGTGCACCAACATAAAACAAATACATCATCTTGCCAAGGTTCTAAGGTTGCAATCAGATGATCTTGTAGAGTTTTTTGATGGTCAAGGTGCTTTGGCTAATGGCAAGATTCAAGAGATTGCCAAAGCATATATAAATTTTCATATAGATGATATTTTATTTATGCAAAATCCCTATCAAAAATCTTATCTAGCGATCATCCCATATCTGAAAAGAGATAATTTAATTTACTCATTACAAAAGCTTGTAGAGTTAGGAGTGAACTCAATTCTTATATATAAGCCAGCAAATCTAGATCAATCATTAGCAAAAAAAGATTTATCCAAATTAAACCATAAGCTTGAGGAGGCTATTATAAGTGCATGTGAGCAATCTGGATGTAATTATATTCCTAGCATTGATTATTTTGATGGACTTAAACAATGCCTCCAAAGTGAAAAGATAGATACAGATTTAGAAGGGTTATTCGTTCTTGATACAATTGCTAATCAATTTATCAAAGAGGATGAGATTTTGAACTTAAATAGTATTGGTTTCATCACGGGGCCTGAATCGGGTTATTCAGAAGCTGAGCGTGAAATCATGAATGAGCTAGGATTGCAGTCATTCAAAATAGGGCATTACGTATTGCGAGCTGAGACAGCGCCGGTTGTAGGATTGTCTATGTTTCATGGCCTTTTGGGGGAATATTAATGCAGGGAACTTCCTCACTTTTTATTACCGATTCCCTAGATGAATTAAATCCAAAAAAAGATACAACTATCTTGTGGATGCAGGAAGCACATAGCATGGGTGGTCAGATTTTTCAGTGTGAGATGAGTGATTTAATTTTCAAAGATAAAAAAATTTCTGCTAACTTCTTTGAAATTAAGGACCCTATAGATAATCCACAGATTAGTGCAAAAGTTGACGCAATAAAAGCGCTAAAAGATTTTGACTATGTTTTTATGAGGAAGGATCCTCCAGTAGATGAAAACTTTATAAATGCTTTGCATTTGTTATCTCAGGCTGAATCTGAGGGGGCTAATATTATTAATCGACCTTCAGCATTGCAGAAATTTAATGAAAAGATTTTTGCACTTAGATTTTCTCATTGGATGCCTGATACAAGCGTTATTTGCAAAGAGGAAGACTTTAAACTATTCAAAAAAAAATATCCGACTATTATTTTAAAGCCCCTTGATGGTATGGGCGGAGAGTCAATTTATAAATTTGATGAAAGCTCAAAAGATCATCTAGACATATTTAAATCACTCACTAATAATTATCAAATCATGGTCATGGTCCAAAATTTCTTACCCGAAATTTATGATGGTGACTATCGAATACTTATCATTCACGGCAAGCCATTTCCTATTGCGCTTGCAAGAATTCCTCAAGGAGGAAGTTTTAAGGGCAATCTCGCTGCTGGCGGCATAGGTGAAGCTCGAGAATTAACTGATGCCCAGGCTAGAGTCAGTATAGAGATTGGCAAGTTACTATCGGATGAGGGCATTGTGTTTGCGGGAATCGATATGATTGGAAACCATTTAACCGAAATTAATATAACAAGCCCAACAGGCGCTAGAGAGATTTTGTCCCAAACTGGTCAAAATCCAATTCAGACTTTGCTTCAATCAATATAATATGCAGCCTCTGATTTACAAACAAAGAATTCAAAGATGGGGATTTAGGAAATCTATGCTTGCGTCTTTAATCTTCCATGGAGTTGTTATTTTTGGGATCAGCTTTGTTGTTATTCAACAACCATGGGAATTTAATGAAGCAACAATTGTGAATATTAAATTTGCTAATGGAGAGTTTGATATGCAGGGCAGTTCTTTGAATGGCTTTGAATCTCTTCAAAAAAATACTCAAAAAACTGCAATGGTCTCTCGAGATGCTAACCTTCAAGATCAATCTCAGTTCAGTGTTAGACGTTTAGAGTCTAATTCAACAATGGAAAGTTTTGAGACCATCTATTTAAATGCTTGGCAAAGACAGGTTGAGACAGCTGGTTATTATGAAATATCTCGTTCTGATATCATTCAGGGCAATTTTAGAGTTCAGGTTAAGTCGATCATTGATCACATGGGAAATTTAATAGATGCTGATATTTTGCAATCTTCTGGGAATCCAATGCTTGATTCTTTAGCCTTAAAAATTTTATATCAATCAGCTCCATTTGAGCCTTTCCCCGGGGAAATGCTAGAAAACTACCAGCAGCTTGAAATTATTCGAGACTGGAATTTTTCAAATTCTTAGCAATGCAGATTTTAGCTTTTGACTTTGGCACTCAACATATTGGTGTCGCTGTTGGACAAACAATTACTGGGACCTCCTCTCCTTTGATGGTGCTTGATGTTGTTCAAGAAGGCAAAGAAATCTGGAATACGATCGAAGATCTTATCAATGAATGGAAACCTGACCAATTGCTAGTTGGGAACCCTTTAAACATGGATGGCACCCCTAGTGAAATTATGAAAAAAGTTGACCAATTCTTTAAAAAACTCCAAATGATTAGCAATGTTCCTTGTGAATTGGTTGATGAGAGATTAACCTCATTTGAAGCTAAGCAGTTGGCGCAAATGAATGCAAGAGATGATCGAATCGATGATTTAGCAGCAAAAATATTTTTAGATAATTGGATAGAGCGCTATGTCAATTCCAAGTAGTTTTATTGATCAGTTATTAGATCAAACCGATATTGTTGATGTTGTAGGCAGACGCATACCTTTAAATAAAAAGGGATCAAATTATTGGTGCCAGTGTCCATTTCATGACGATTCAAATCCTTCTATGGCTGTTAACCAAGAAAAACAGTTTTTTTATTGTTTTGTTTGCCAGGAGTCTGGCAATGCAATTCATTTTCTTAGGCAATATGAAAATCTAGAATTTGTTGACGCGATCGAAACTCTGGCAAGTTCAGCGGGTATGACTGTGCCATACGAGAATAATAGATCAGAAAAATCTAAACCTAGTGGCTTAGTTGAGAAAGCGGTAAAATTTTATCAAGCCAATCTGAATGAAACTACTGCTCCAAAAGCAGTTCAGTATCTCAAGGATAGAAAGATTACTGGTGCCACAGCAAAGAAATTTAATATTGGGTATGCGCAAGATAAATGGGATGGTCTTTTGAATCATTTGGGCGCTGAGACCTCAAGCATAGAATTAGATGAGTCTGGATTATTTAGCAGGAAGGACGATCGATTTTACGATCGGTTTAGAGGCAGAGTTATTTTTCCAATAAGAAATATTAAAGGCGATTTTATTGCCATGGGCGGAAGAATAATAGATGAGGGAGAGCCGAAGTATCTTAATTCACCAGAAACTCCATTTTTTAACAAATCAAATGAGTTATTTGGTTTATATGAAGTTAAAGAATTAGAGAAAAATATTGCGTCATTAATAGTTGTCGAAGGATATATGGATGTAATAGGGCTCTATGAACATGGCATCAAAAATGCAGTAGCAACTTTAGGAACAGCCGTAACACCAAATCATGTTTCTAAAATAATGCGTTATACCAATAAGATATTTTTTGCTTTTGATGGAGATTTGGCCGGAGGTAAAGCAGCTTGGAAAGCGGTTGAAAATACTTTTCCAATCATAAGAGAAGATATAAATATTCATTTTGTATTTTTTGATCAAGGCCATGACCCAGATTCATATATTAATGAGAATGGATTGGAGGCTTTTAAAAAACTCCTAGATGAATCAATTTCCCTTTCATCATACTTTTTATCGAAGGTAAAAGAATTCAATTTAGAGACGTTGGAGGGCAGAGCTCAGGCAGCATCTTTTGCCATTCCAATTGTAAATAAAATCAATAATTCAGTGATTAAAGAGATTTACTCCACCGAGGTCTCAAAATTATGCGGCATGGATGTTAAAACCATGGATGTATCCTCAAGCCAAGCCCTTAGGCAAGAATCAGATCGTGTCATGAGATCAACTTCAAATACACCAGTTAGAGTAAAAGCAGTTATTAGTATTTTTAGTGCTTTATTGGCCTTTCCAGCTATTGCAGAAGAACCCCTCTTTGATGAATTAAAGAATAATCCGAAGTTTGACTTTTTATTTATCATTTTAGATTTATACAAGCAAAAACCTGACATAAAACCATCTAGGGTAATTGAAAGTCTTGAATCAGATCAAATTAAAGGATATTTCTCTGAAGCTGTTGTAGCTGGGCTTGAATTATCAGAAAAAAATGCATTAAAGCTTGTAACCGATTGCATGGATATTTTGCTAAAAAATCAAAAAGATAGAGAGCAAACACTCAAAGACAAGTATAATGTCAGCTCGATTACGCCAGCAGAAAGAAGAGATTTACAACAAATCATCTTAAAAAAGCATGAAATCACTGATGATGATCGAAATTGGTTAGAAAAATTAAGTTCGAAACAAGATTGAAAAAATCAAGTTTGGCATCACATATAGTGAATGATTTAGAGAGAGGCATTGAGTGGATAAGCTAAAAAAACAAGGTTCAAGAATTGCAGAGTTAATTGAAAAAGGCCGAGAGCAGGGCTATTTAACGTATGCAGACGTAAACGATCATCTTCCAGAAGATATTTCCGATCCCGATCAGGTTGATGAAATCATTGGTATGATCAATGATTTAGGCCTTCAAGTACACGAGACTGCACCTGATGCAGATACCCTCATGCTATCTGAATCATCTGATGATCAAGATGACATAGCTCTCGAGCAAGCGGCTGAAGCTTTAGCCGCCGTGGAGAATGAAACTGGGCGCACAACCGATCCGGTCAGAATGTACATGCGTGAAATGGGCACCGTTGATCTACTCACTCGCGAAGGCGAGATTGAAATTGCTAAACGTATTGAGGAAGGTATGCGTGACCTGCTTGATGCAAGCGTTCATTATCCGGGAATTGTTGAGCACACTATTGATTTTTATGAGCAAGTTAAATGCGAAGATAAAAAGCTCAGCGAATTATTGACTGGTTTCTTGGAAGAAATGGAAGAAGTTCCTTCGGCTGGACCTGGAAGTGAGAAGGCCAAACAATTAGAAGAGAGCGATGAAGAGGTTGATAATGGGCCTGATTTAGCTGAAGTTCAAAGACGCATGACGAATTTAAAACGTCAATTTAACAAGACACATAAAGTAGTTGGATCAAAAGGTAGACATTCTAAAGAAGCAAAAGCAGAGTTCACAAAACTTGGATTAATATTCCAGTTTCTCAAATTTTCACCAAAAATGTTTGAAGATTTGGCTTTCTTTGCAAGGAGTGACTTGGCTGAAATTCGCTTACATGAAAAAAGAATCCAGTTCTTTTTTGTTAAATCTGCAAGAATTCCTCGCAAAGATTTTATTGCTATGTACAAAGATAATATTACCAAAGTGAAATGGGTTGACTCCTTGATGAGAAATAAAAAATACTCTAAAAAATCACTAGAGCATATTAAGCCTGATGTAGTGATAGCACAGAAAGCTATTAAAGCTGTTGAAGAGAGAGTGGGCTTAAGCGTTAAGGATATTAAAGAGATTAATCGTGCAATGTCTATGGGCGAGACAAAAATGAGGCGTGCCAAGAAAGATATGGTTGAAGCTAACCTTAGGCTTGTAATCTCAATTGCTAAAAAATATACGAACAGAGGTCTTCAATTTTTAGATTTAATCCAAGAGGGAAATATTGGATTGATGAAAGCAGTAGATAAGTTTGAGTATAGAAGGGGCTATAAATTCTCAACTTATGCAACTTGGTGGATTAGACAGGCAATTACAAGGTCCATTGCTGACCAAGCAAGAACCATTCGTATTCCTGTTCATATGATTGAAACAATAAATAAATTAAATCGTGTATCTCGACAAATGATGCAAGATATGGGTAGAGAGCCAACTCCTGAAGAGCTAAGTAAAGAGCTTGATATGCCCGAGGATAAGGTTAGAAAGGTCCTTAAAATTGCGAAGGAGCCCATTTCCATGGAAACGCCCATTGGCGATGATGAAGACTCAAATCTCGGCGATTTTATTGAAGATACTGTAATTCATTCCCCGCTTCAAAATGCTACTGAGGGAAGTTTAAATTTTGCAACTGATGATGTGTTGTCTTCTCTTACTGCCCGAGAAGCAAAGGTTCTAAGAATGCGCTTTGGTATCGGCATGAATACTGATCATACTCTCGAGGAAGTGGGTAAACAATTTGACGTTACAAGAGAAAGAATCCGTCAAATAGAGGCCAAAGCTTTAAGAAAACTAAGACACCCAAGTCGATCAGGTCATCTTAAGAATTTTTTGGATGAGTAGTAGCGCTATTTCCAATTACCTTTTCTGCCACTAAGATCCCAGTTAATTCTGCTCCACATAAGCTGGATTCGCCGCTCAACATAAATACGAGCAAAATATTTACTGTATTTTGGCAAAGGCACTAAAGCTTTGCATCCAAGCCCATCTATAATTTTTAAAATAATGACCCCATTATTTTTTTGCAGAACTATATTATGGGGAATAAGGTTTTTTGTAAGGACTAAGTGCTCTCTTAGCCATGCTTCAAATAGTTTAATGGCTTCATTGATCTCATCTGTAAGACCCTCTCTAAAAAGATAGCTTTCTAATGTTTCAGCAATTTCATTATTATTTCTAATTAATTCAGTTTCTGATGCTGGACCCAGGTTTGTTTCGATCATTCCATACCACTTAGCCAGGTGATTCCACACAGAGGATTCGTGGGAAACCTTTAAAGCATTCTGCTGATACGCTCGTTCTTCTCTTAAATTATCATCAAAGTGACTTTTAGGTTGGAATTTTTTATACCAGGCAACATTCCTTTTAGCATTCTCTTGCAGACTCTTATGAACAACTTTTAGACATCGATTACTATTTATAGGACTTATAAAGCAATTTCTATTTCCACCTTTAGCGAATGCAGTGTTTTCATTTAAAATAATCATGCCCAAATAATACCTTAGGTTAAAAACAACGACATCATCAATACTTACTTAAAGAAATAATTCTTATATAATGATTCGCTGATTTCTAAGATATTATAGCTACTTCTTTTGGGCCTGTAGCTCAGTTGGTTAGAGCAGTGGACTCATAATCCATTGGTCGGAGGTTCGAGTCCTCCCGGGCCCACCATTGCAATGATAAAATTTATTCTAAGTATTTTTATACTTCTTAAAGGCTAACAGGTTAGTCATCATTTCGATTGGAATGATTA
>Ga0208407_1000156_pt1 | contig 31180 bp, 26 predicted proteins | sample ETNtaG_9_FD_185775 | JGI IMG/M metagenome (GOLD analysis project Ga0208407, IMG submission 185775) | Marine microbial and viral communities from oxygen minimum zone, Eastern Pacific Ocean - ETNP201406SV69 (SPAdes) (version 2) | ecosystem: Environmental > Aquatic > Marine > Oceanic ...
CCCTCTCCTTCTCGAGTTCCTGTAGCCTGCCCTTCTGGTCCGCCTCGAAGATGTCGATTGTCTCTATGCTGTTCTCAACGTGCTTTCTCTGGGTGTTCGCCTTCCGAATCTCCTCGTCGTAGGCAGTCACTCCAGCGACCTCCTCGAGGACCCCTCTCCTCTTGTGTGGGGTCATTGTTGCGAGGTTCGTGACATCGCCCTGGAGGACTACGTTGTACCCGTCCCCCCTCAATCCGGCTTCCGAGAGAATTCTGCGCATCTCAGTTGCTGTTGATGGGTTGTCGTTGATCCTGTATGATGTGACTGGGTCGCCTTTCCTGTTTAGGCGCACCGTCCTGGTGAATGAGACTTCGTCGGAGTCCGTCCGAAGTCTCCTCCTGCCTCCGACCTCGGGGGTGTTGCTGAAGACGAGTGTCGCCGACATGTGCTTCGCAGGTTTGCCCGTCTTTCCTCCGTTGAAGATGAGCTCGGATACGTTGGAGGCCCTGAGGGACCGCGTGGACTTGGGGCCGAGTACGAATCCTATGGCATCCCCGCAGTTCGACTTTCCGCTTCCGTTTGGCCCTGTTATGGCCGTGAAGCCCTCTTCGAACGGGATAGTTGTCTCACCACCGAACGACTTGAAATTCTCGACCTCAATCCTGACTAGATGCATCCCTTCACCTCTGTCACCGGGAAATAAATCACCGACAACAGCGCCAGTCGTTCCATTTGGGGTTAAGAACATTGAGGCAGTAGTGCGATTCGGGACACTAGTTAGTGGGGTGTCTGGGAAAAGCCGCGGGAGGGCCCATTCCTCACATGTTCCTTCGGAACTTTCCACCACTCTCGAATAGTGCCTGAGTGACCTGCCCTACCGAGCAGTGCTCCACGATTTCCATCATCACTTCGAACAGATTGCCGCCTTCTCGAGCGGCTTGCTTGAGTCGTGCCAGACCCTCTCCGGATTCCTTCGAGTGCGCTTCCTTGAATTCCCTGTTCCTGCCGATGACCATCTTCTTCTCCGACTCATCGGATCTAGTGACTTCGATGTCGAAGTCCTCCGCCGATGGGGTGGATGAGTCCGGGTCTGTGAACGTGTTCACCCCCACAATTGGGGTCTCTCCGGTGTGCTTCCGGTGCTCGTAGAGCATTCCCTCGTCCTGTATCCGGTTGCGCTGGTAGTTTACCTCGAGCGCCCCCAGGACCCCACCCCTGCTATGCATCTCCTCGAAGATTCGTAGTACCTTCTCCTCGACCTCGTCAGTGAGGAAGTCCGCGACGAATGACCCTTGCAGGGGATTCTCGTTTCGCAGCCAGCCGTACTCCTTGGCGAGGATCAACTGGATAGCGACCGCGTCCCTGACTGTGTCCTCTGTGGGGGTCCCAAAGGCCTCGTCGCGGCTGTTGGTGTGGAGGCTGTTCGCGTTATCAGCGAGGGCGTAGAGTGCCTGCAGCGTAGTTCGGTAGTCGTTCCATGTGAATTCCTGAGAGTGGAGCGAGCGCCCACTGCTCTGGATGTGATACTTTAGCTTCTGACCCCTCTCATCGACCCCATAGAGGTCTCGCATTGCTATCGCCCAGATCCTCCTTGAAACCCTGCCAATCACTGCGTACTCTGGATCCATTCCATTGGAGAAGAACCATGAGAAGTTCCTCAGGAACTTGTCCGGTTCTATCCCTCTGGCCTTGAACAGTTCGACATAGGTGAGCCCGTTTGAGAGAGTGAGGGCGGCTTGCGTGATTGGGTTGGCCCCTGCCTCGTCGATGTGGTAACCGCTGATGCTGACGAAGTAGTGGTTACGGACCCCGTTGTTGACGTAGAACTCAGCGACGTCCCCCATCATCCTTAGAGCGGTGTCCAAGTTGAATACGAGGGTGTTCTGACCCATTGCCTCCTTCAGTTGGTCTGCCTGAACGGTGCCCCTCACGGTAGATAGAGCATAGGCGCGGATATCCGCGGACTCTTCCGCGCTTGGTTCTCTTCCATTCTCCTCGGCGAATTTCCTTGTCTGCTGCCTGATTGCCACTCTGAAGAATGCAGCAAGGTGCCACCAGTAGTTTCCGTTGATGGTCATGCTGACTGAGGTGTTCGGTGCGCATAGGTCGAAACCATCGAACAGTAGGTCCATCTCGTCCACCGTGCTGATGCTGACGCCGGACTCGCAAACCTTTCCGAAAATGTCGAGCCTCTCTTGCGGGTCGTTGCCATACAGGCTGGGGGAGTCGAAGGCCACTGAGAGCCTGTTGAATGGCTGGTCCTTTGACAGGAAATGGTAGCGCTTGTTTGTCCTCTCCGCACTACCCTCTCCAGCGAACATTCTGACAGGGAGTTCGTCCTGCCTCCTGAATGGGAAGACACCGCCCGTGTAGGGGAATGATCCGGGGGCGTTCTCCTTGCGAATCCATAACAGCCTATCGCCCCAGTCCTCTGTGGTTGGTAGCGCGACCCTTGGGACCTTGGTACCAGATAGTGTCTCGTGCGTCGTCTTGACTGGGATGTCCTTCCCCCTGACTGAATAGCTAGCCTGGCCTGAGCGATACGCGGTGGCCATGGAGTCGAAATCTTCCAGAGACCTCCAAGCCGCTTCTGGTATCGACTCGCGAATCTCTTTGGCCTCGTGGATTAGGTCCTGATGGGTATCATTCTTGCCTGAGGTGCCCAGTAGGTTCGCTGCTGCCTCGAGTTGCTGGACCTGACGAACAGAGTTTGCTACGTCTTGTGATCTCTTGTGATAGTCCCTGATGGTTGAGGCTACCTCGGCAAGGTAGCCCTGCCTCTCCGGAGGTATTGGAGTGTCTCGATTGGGGAGGCCTTCTGGGCCTAGGCGGGGTTCGCTGGCTGAGAATTGAGTTCCGAACCTATCATTCAGTAGGTTGGCCATCATTTCCCAGAGCCGGTCTACCCCCGCATCGGCGAACTGGCTTGCTATTGTGGGCACTACTGGCATAGACTCTGGACTCTCGTCGAAGGCCTCCCTGTTCCTCAGGAACTGTTTGCGAATCTCGGTTAGCGCATCCTCGGCTCCGGGCCTGTCGAACTTGTTCAGCACCACGATGTCGGCGAAGTCAAGTGCTGCTAGCTTCTCCAGCTGGCTCGGTGCCCCGTACTCTCGGGTTGTGACGTAGATGGAGGTATCTGCGACCTCGGTGATTGCATCGTTACCCTGGCCAATACCGCTGGTCTCGACTAGTACTAGGTCGAAGCCGACCGCCTGGCAGACCTCGACTGCTCTGTCAACGCAATCTGCTATCTCACGGCCGCTTTCCCTGCTAGCAAAGGAGCGCATGAACAGATTTGGGTCGGAGAGGGAGTTCATCCTGATTCGGTCCCCCAGCAGAGCCCCGCCAGTCTTCTTCCTAGTGGGGTCGGTGGCCAGGAGTGCCACTTGAGCATCTGGGTTGTCCCTCCGAATCCTAAGCATCACCTCGTCCATGAGGCTCGACTTGCCTGCGCCCCCCGTACCTGTGATTCCGACAACGGGGCACTCCGACCCCTTGTCCCTAGATCTGGCCTTTGAGAGGGCGTTGTAGAATTGTTCTGTTTCTGAATTCTCTGCCATCGTCAGTAGCATGGAAACCGAACCATGGTCGTCTGCACTGACCGAGTCGGGAAGAGAGTCAAACCTGGAGATCTCCAGGAGGTCTGTTGCTGATGCCTTTTCCATTGCATCTCGAACCATTCCCACCAGGCCTAGATCTCTGCCATCGTCTGGAGAGTATATTCGAGAGATACCCTTGTCTGCGAGGTGCTTGACCTCGTTCGGGAGGATGGTCCCGCCTCCTCCTCCGAACAAGAAAACGTGATTGAAGCCGTGCTCATCCAGAATCTCCTTCGTGTGCGTGAACATCTCTACTGCCCCTCCTTGGTAGGATGTGATGGCGATTGCATGCGCATCCTCTTGGATAGCCGCGCGTGCGACTTCGTCGGCCCCTCTGTCGTGCCCGAGGTGAATCACCTCGCAGCCCTGACTCTGGAGAATCCTTCGGAAGATTCCTATCGCTGCGTCGTGGCCGTCGAAAATCGCTGCTGCGGTTATTACTCGGATGGGCATTTTCCCACCTGAGGCAGTGATTGGGGCGTCGGTTGTGCCGCTGCCGGAGCTGCTTTCCACGGCATTCCGAAAACATGACTCCACAAGAATGCGTTGACTGTAGAAAATGGCATCTTGGACATTTCCGGGGCATTATTCAAGACCAAGTGGGGGTTCCCCGGAGAAGTGGAAGAGAAGCCAGAAGCGATAGAAATCTCCCCTGGTGATGAGAGCCCATGGGGAGAAGGTTCGGCCTCAGCGTCTGGCGAGACTCTGCTCAGTGGGGACGTCACCTCGTTTGGAGGCGAGGGTGAAAAATCCCCATATTGGGCGGACCCCAGCACGGAGAGCAAGGGCCTTTCCAACGGTGCATGGTTCGCGATTGGACTCATCCCAACTCCGATTGCAATGTGGATGACTTCATTCCTATTCGTCATAATTGGCGAGGGTTTTGGCGGCCCCATATGGGAGTTTTTCTTCATGCTCTCTTGGTTAGTATGGCCAATTGGGCTGATTGGAGGGATAGTCTGGAGTTTCACGAAGGGGAACAAATACTTCGCATTCGGGCTTCTTACTACCCTGATAGGCGTTCCAGCGGTGTTATTCCTAGCGCTGATTGCCTTGCTAGTCTCAATGGGAGCATTCTGACCATCAAAATCCGCCCACTAGGATGTATGCGAAGAGGAACATTACTGCCCCCATCGCCCCATCGATTAAGTGGGCCTTTGATCTTAGGATATCGGCTCTGTCACCAACAGTCAAGACAGTGGCGACAGTAACATACCAAGTCCCATCGATGAACATCCCCAGAATACCCATTCCGATAAGAGTCTCCAGAGAGGAGTTGGCTTCGATGAAGGGAGCATACAGTGCCAGCATCCATGCCATGATCTTGGGATTGAGGATCGCAATCGAGAATCCCTGTACGAAACCTAACCTGTCAGAGGGGCCATGAGATTCATCGTTATCGGTAGCCTGTCTCGGACCTGCCATGGCATGACGCAGGAAAGTAACGCCCAGCCAAAGGAGGATCAGCACTCCGCCCACTCGGAGGAATTGCTCTACGTCCTCGTTGGCCGAAATTGCCGTGGCTATGCCTAGAGCCGCGAGGAAGGCGTAGATGCCGAAACCGATTCCGTGACCGATTCCTGTGGAGATTCCCTGGCTACGGCCCCCTGACATTGTGTTCCTGAGGACCACTGCAAGGGATGGCCCTGGGCTCATCGCCCCCAATGTGAAAACCGTGGCTAGGGCGACCCATGCGCTAGGTTCCATTGCTTCACCGACTAGGCGTCTGCGTACATGGCCTCGATCTCGTCGGCCCAGTTCTCCCTGATCTGGATTCTGCGGATCTTGAGGGTGGGGGTAAGTTCCCCATGATCGACGCTGAGGTCCCTAGGCAGTATTGTGAACTTCTTCAGTTGCTCGGGGTTTGAGAACTGCCCGTTGAGCCTATCGACGTGCTCCTGGATCTCGGCGTATACCTCTGGACTGTCGGTGTACTCGCTCAGTTCGTGTCCGAACTCCTTCAGTTTCGCCAGCTGCTCGGCAGGGTCCTTTGGCACCTTTGCCCCGTCCATGCCATGCTTGTCCCTCAGTATCACGCTGACATCCAGGGTGAATAGGGCGCTGCAGTACTTCCTGTTGTCGCCGATTAGCATGCACTGCGAAACTAGTGGAATTGACTTCATCGTCTCCTCTATCACTAGTGGTGCGATGTTTTTGCCGGCCGAACTGACGTATATCTCCTTGATTCGCCCAGTAACGCTGACGTATCCCTCGGAGTCCTCTCTACCGAGGTCTCCTGACTTCAGCCACCCGTCTTCGGTCATTGTCTCTGCAGTGGCCTCGGGGTTGTTGTAGTAGCCCTTCATGATGTGTCGGCCGCGGAATTGTATCTCCCCATCTCCCTTCTCGTTGGGGTTGTGGATCCTTAGCTCGCCTACGAATGGCTTACCGACAGTACCTATCTTGTTGTTTCCAGTGAAGCCGATCGTAGCGCCGGCAGTGGTCTCGGTCATGCCGTATCCCTCGAAAAGGGGGATGCCCAACTTGTGGAAGAGGTGCAGTATGTCTGGGTTGATTGGAGCCGCTCCCGTGATGGCGTACTTCAGATTGGAGAATCCTATCTTCTGCTTTGCCTTCTTCCGGACTATCCCCTTGAGGATCGGCAGGCTCAGCCACTTGACCTTGCTACCTAGGCCGGCGACCAGATTCGAGTAGACCTTCTCGTATATTCGGGGAACCCCGATGAATAGAGACGGCTCCACTTCCTTGGCGTAGTCTATAGACTCCAGCGGTGAGCTGACCACTCGCATGTGCATTGCATCCCTGACCCAGATGTGGTTGTCTGCTAGTTGTCCGAATACGTGCGCGCATGGGAGCCATGAGACGTAACCGTCCCCCTGATCGAACTTGGCTATGGCCGAGACACCGGCGATTTCTGCCTCGAAGTTATCGTGAGTTAGCTCTACGCCCTTGGGGTTTCCAGTCGTCCCTGATGTGTAGATTAGCGATGCGGTGTCGTCTGGACGTATACTGGAAAGGCGCTCCATTACCGCGGAGTCCTCGACGTCCCTTCCCGCTGACACGAAATCTAGCCATGACACTGCCTTCGGGTGATCTGGCATGTCGACACCATCCATTACGACGACTGCTTCGACCTTGTCGAGAGATTCTAGGGCCTTGTGAAGCCTGTGAGTGCACATCTTGGAGGGATCTCCGCCATCCATAGGGTTGTTTCCGACGAACACCACCTTAGAGTCGGAGTTCCCGACTACCCACTCTACTTCCTCGGTGGAGCAAGTGTGGTAGACCCCCACTGCAGCCCCATTGCACATGTTAGCTGCGGAGTATGCTGCGTACCACTCCTTCCTGTTGTATGAGTAGATGCTGAGCTTGTCCCCCTTCTCGAACCCGTGGGCGATAAGTGCCTTTGAGAGTTCCATCACGTCGTCTAGGAATTCAGACCATGATGTGACGTCCCAGTTGCCGTTTTTGTCCTTGGAGGAGATTGCGGGCTCATCTGGGTAATTTTCCGCGTTATCAATCAGGTATTGGGGCGTAGTCTTCGCTGACATGGCTTTGGACAGCACATCTGGAAACTTAACTGTTGTCTAGGTAATCAAGTGTGGTAAAAACAACCTTCAGGGTAGCACGGCTCTAACGTTCGCCCTCCAATCTTCCCCCCCATTTCGGTTGGCGAGAGGGGAGGCTGGGGATGGGTGCCAGCATGTTTTGACCTTGATGCCCATCCCCCCGAGTGCTAAGTTAGCCCTCTTCTCAGCATACTTGCCAATGCCGATAACCTCCTCAGCGCCCAATGCGATGACGACCTCTCTGAGGTGCTGGTCACATCTCTCCAGCAATTCGCGCACCACGGGGCCACTGACGTTGTTGGGGGTGATGTTCGTGCCCCTCGGTCCGTCAAGGATCATCAATGGGCAGTGGTTGACGATGAAGACCTTCTGAAAAATCTGGCTTGCACTGCCATACTTTCCCTGAAGAAGGCCCCATAGCCTTGTTCCGGAAACCTCCTCCTTTGAATGGCTGAGTCCATTTACTGGTCTTTTTGGATGTGGGAGTGCTGGTTTTCCGACATCGATACCGAAAATTCCCAGCAGGTCCCTTACGACGGAAGTGGCTGCGAAGGGGATGCCCATCTGACCCATCCCATGGGGTCCAGGGTTCATTCCAAGGAGGATCGTCTTGGCGCCACTTCCCCCAGATAAGCGAATGAATTCCTCATGTATATCCCATGCATACATCAGAGGGTTGTAAACGCAATCAGCAACTCCATCGGACTCCATTCTTCGTGCCAAATCTTCGGCATCGTCCCTCAATCCTGCTGCTGCATGGGTCAGTTCTGATATTGTGTCATTCATCTATTGCTTCACATCCCCGATCACGGCACCCGACACGTCCATCAGTTCTTGGGGAGTGATTGGGAAAACTGTCTGTGGAGTCCCGCCTGCCCCCCATACCAGATCATATTGCATCAGATCCTCGTCCATCAGAACAGTTACGGGACCCATGTGTCCGAATGGAGGCACCCCTCCGATTGCATATCCAGTACTCTCTCGGACGTATTCTGGGCTGGCCATTCCAGGTTTGTAGCCAAGTATTCGCTTCAATTTCCTCTTCCTCTCGACCCTATTAGAGCCGGAAGTGATCACCACCACTGCTCCCTCGGTCCCTTCAAAGACAATTGACTTGGCTATGTGGGACACCTCGCACCCCAACTGTTTCGCGGCGTCCTGAGACGTTCTGGTGCCTTCCTCGTACTTTCTTGGAGAAGGAAGGAATCCTATTTTTTCGCACTGCGAGAGCCATAGTTCGTGGCCATCCATGGAATTCGCCCGAAGTAGCACGACTTATGGGTTGGGGATGCCGAACCGTGCGGGAGAAGGGCGCGACAGTGTAACTTTCATGGCTCGGGGATTATCGGTGCAGTCATGGAATGGCCGTTCGGACCTTACGAGACGGTGATGGGGACAATACTCCTAATGACAATTCCACTGCAGAGACTTCTGACCCGGGACGAGCCGGAGATGAGGGTCCCGCTTACCGGGCTATTCGGGGAAATAAGAGAGAAGGGGTACAAGTGGCACATTTCCATTTTCGTGGTGATGTATGGATTCAAGGCATTCATAGATCATCACAATGAGGCGATAAAGCCCAGAGTCGGAGGTTTCACGCACTATGTCCATGGACTCGAGGGGGGAGTTACGCTCTGGGTTCAGGAGACCTTCAGGAATGAGTTGCTAAGTGATGTTCTGTCTTTCCACTACCTCTTCGTTTATCTGTTCCTAATTTGGTTCAGTCCGATGTACTACATCCTCTGCAGAGACGAGGTGATGGCAGATAAGGCAGTTCTGAACTACTTCATAGCATACGTTCTGGCAGTTCCACTATACTTGTTCTTCAATGTAGAAGTGACGTCCTCATTCCTGCCGGGGATGGATGCACTGATGTATCACAGATCGTGGAATCTGTTCTTCTTTACAGAAGCTGATCCTCTGGACAATGGTTTCCCAAGTTTGCATATGGGGATTCCTCTGGGACTACTAATAATCAACAGACTCCATGTTAGGGGGCTTGGAATCGAGATGAGGAACTGGCGCCACAGGGAGTTCGACTTGTTCGTGGCGGCTAATGTCCCGATCTACCTTTTCAGTATCCAGTACCTAGGAATCCATTGGATATCTGACGTCGTTCCCGGAGCCATACTAGCCATAATATGCGCCATTTTCGCACACAATATACAACCCAAAATGAGGTCATTGAAGGAAAATGGTTTATCTTCCTTGATCCCTGTAAAGAAGGTGGCATATACCTCGGCAGCATTCTCCATAATCGGGACATTGCTCCTTCTTGGAGTAGTAGTAGATGGCCCGGGTACGGATGAAGATGCCCCTACAATGAGAGTAGGCCCGGGGGACGTTAATCTAGATGTCATCGAGGTTCACAGCCTCTGGCACCCAGCCGAAGTTGAGATCAGGAACGTCGGAGATATTGAGGTGGAGGTCCTCATTATCCATCGGGACTCTGTAGAGGATCATGCCAAGGATGGCGTGATAGACTGGCCATCTATCACAGAGGGAGAAGTGCGCTTGCTAGAACCCGGGGAAACACTGGATGAGCAGGTGGAAACGCCCTCTGTTTATGATGGTCATTTCGTTTTGATCACCAACCAAGGAGATTCGGGCGTGGGAGAGGTCAGGATAACCATCGAGTACGTAGACAGCAGCCTACTATGGTCCGCAATAATTTCCTCCATTCCCGCCTTTGCAATTACTGGTCTAGTGATAGGTGAGTTGTATTTCTCAGAGGACGAAGTGGGCGAAGAGATCGCCGATGAATAGCCCGGAAACTGCGCCGATCCCTATCCAAGTTCCAATTCTGAACGGAGGGTAATTATGCCTCCAAATGTACATCGACTGGTAGATCCAAGAAAGAATCACTACGATGAACCAGACGAAGAAGAATATTTGTGGGATGATGGCTAGTATCATTGCGACAATTGCCCCGAGGACCAACTCAATTCGTCCACCTGCTGGCTTGGGGGAGAAATACAGTAAGGGACTTAGGAAAATCAAGCCCATGAAAGGTGCCGGGAGGACCCAGCCCCATGGCCTAGGGACCCAATCGAAAATGTGAGGAATGCAAGCAGCAATGAAACCGATCAGGCTTGGAGCTACTACGGGCCATAGTGGAGGTTCGTCCCATTTCATGGGGACACGTCCCAATGACCCCCCATGAAATCTACTGGACGAGCCGGAAGGTTTTCTTTGGATTTCACGACCTCGCAGCATCATGGCGAAGGGAGAGATTGTGCTTGGATGCCTCGCACCGCACCCGCCACACGTGGTATATGCTGAGAATCCGGAACAGAACGAGGCTTTCTCAGAGGGCGGATGGGAGACGCTGAGATGGGGTTACAACAGACTGGCGAGGAAACTAAAAACGATTGACTACGACGCAATGGTAATCTTCACTCCACATTGGCAAACTTACATTGGGACTCACTTCCTAGGGCTTCCAGAATTCAAGTCGAAGTCAGTAGATCCGGTTTTCCCGAATATCTTCCGCTTCAACTATGACATTTCGGTGGATGTTGATTTGGCGGAGAAGATGTGCGAGGTCGCCGGGGGTTCAGGGATTATCACCAAGATGATGAGAAATCCTGACTTCAGAATCGACTACGGGACAATCACCTCATGTCACATGCTGAATCCGGAGTGGGACAAGCCGCTCGTAACCATTAGTAGCAACAGGAATGCTCACTACTACTCCCCAGAAGTGATGAACGAGCAAGCCGGGGCATTGGGGAAAGCATGTGCGAAGGCAATTGAGGAGAGTGGAAAGAAAGTAGTCCTAATCAGTAGCCACAGCCTTTCACATCGGCACTTCGTCACCGAGTCTCCTCTGCCCGAAGATATGAGTCGGGAGCACATATACAATCACAGCCAGTACGTCTGGGACATGAAGCTCGTGGATCTGATGAGAGAAGGGAAGATGAGGGAAGTGATCGACATCATGCCCGAATTCACGGAGCAGACAATTGCGGAGACAGAGGCAGGTGGCCTTACGTGGATGATGGCTGCGATGGGCTATCCTGACTATCCAGCGGAGATTTATGGTTATCAGTCGGTGATTGGTACGGGGAACCTGATTGCAGCATGGGACCCCATGGAAACCACGCGAGAGATCGTGCTCTGAGGTGTTTTTTTGACGGGTCCAGATATTCTATTCGGAGTCTATTGCCCCCCTCATCCACAGCCTCTTCTCTCTCCAGACGCGAGTGAAGGTTATGGCAAGCTTAGGGAAGCATACGAGACTTGCAGGAAAAGGATCGAAGAAAGTGAGGCGGACCTAATCCTGGTGTATTCTACGACGTGGCCTAGCATAATCGGTCACCAAATCCAGGCGCATCCCGAACCTGAGTGGGTTCACGTCGATGATGACTTCCACTTCCTAGGCAGCATGCCTTACAAGTTCAGAATCGACGTGGAGTTTGCTGAGGCATTCAGAGATGCTGCCAAGTCCAGAGGACTCCAATCCAGAACAGTGTCATACGATGGTTTTCCAATTGACACTGGTTCTGTAGTAGCTCTCAAGCTCCTGAACCCAGATAACCGGATTCCCGCGTGCATCGTTTCCAGCAACATGTATGCCAATAGGGCGGAGACTATCGTACTAGGAAAGTCTGCGCGTGATGCGATCCAAAAACAAGGAAAGAAAGCCGTGATAGTAGTGGTTTCTAGCCTTTCAAACAGGATGTTCACCGAGCACATCGACCCTGTGGAAGACAGAATACACTCGGCAAAAGACGACGAGTGGAATAGGAAGATTCTGGAATTCTTCGCTGATGGCAGATTGGAAGACCTCAGTCAACTTTCAAGAGAGATTCATGGACAGATCAGAGTGCAGAAGGTGGTCGCTTACAAACCGGCTTGGTGGATGTCGGCCACCATGGGGCAGCACAACAATTACACTGGCGAGGTCCTATCTTACGAGGCGCTCCATGGCTCAGGAGGAGCCGTGGTGATGCTGACTCCATCATCCGGTTCAGTAGGCGACAAGGAGTTCGACGAGGACGACGTGGAGCACTACCATGGGGACCGCGGAGTCTTGGACAAGGGGGCTCTATGATGCCAGATGAAGATGGGATGACCTCGGAAGAGAAGAGGACTAGCATGGTGGAAGACATCATTTCTGCACCGACTGATGCGGTCGAGAAAATATACGAAGAGATGGGCGGATCATTGGCTAAGTCTGCTGGGCGTGCTATAGGAGCAGCAGCGGGGGTAGCAGTTGGAGGCCCGGTAGGGGGCGTAGTGGGAGCTGTGGTAGGAAGCAAGGCAGCTGGGAAGTTGACTAGCGAGGACGGGGCCTTCATCGCAGAGGGGGGGCCTTCTGCTGTGGGGGCATATCCGCATCTCCAAAGAGTTGGGGACCTAATCTTCGTCAGCGGAATGGGGCCTCGTCAGCCCGAAACAAACGAAATCCCAGGAGGTCCCATCAGAGACGAGTCCGGGAAACCACTGGATTACGACATCAAGGCACAGACTCACGCGGTGATTAACAACATCCGAGTTATCCTCGAGGAATACGGATCGGGATTAGGCGACGTGATTGACGTCTTAGTATTCCTAATCGACATGGAACGTGACTTCAGCGGTTACAACGAGGTTTACGCCGAGTACTTCTCAGAAACACTTCCTGCAAGGACCACGGTGTCGGTGGATGCGTTGCCAACTTCGATTGCTATCGAGCTCAAGGTCGTTGCTAAGGCGTGAATACCCCCCTAGACCTCCACATCTTGTGAAGAGCACCAGTCTGGTGATGAAATAGGATTGCACCTGCTTGGGGTTCCCTCGGGTATTTCGACCCAGTATTCCAGTCCATCGACCTGTGCTGGATAATCGGTAGAAATGCTGTGAGCCCCTGCTGCTAGAGCGGCGTCACGCCTGGTCGTGTCGTTGTTGTCGGCCTCCTCGCCACCACTGTCAGCACGACTCCGTACGATGTAACCCTCACTGACCAGTCGCATAATCTCCTCTCCGCTTCCTATCGGGTCAGTTAGTGAGAAGACTGCCGCCTCGCTGCTAGTCTCGTCTGACAGGGTGAACATGCGAGCACCGACTAGCCCGGGGTACGTCTGAACATACAGATCCTTGGACTCGCCACGTGCCAATAGAACGAAAATTGCCTTTCCTCTGCTATCTTCCAGAAGTGGCCAACCGTCGGTTATTATGGCATCCTTCAGAGATTCGCTCTCGCCCCTGACGTTATCGGGGGTAATCGTCTTGTTCAATGGCCAAAACTGGGCTATCTCCTGCTCGATGTCTTCCAATAACCCTGATAGTTCCAGCGTGGTTGTCACTTCAGCGGCTTGCTCGGGCCAGTCCTTAGGTTCGACCCAGATGAAAATGGGGTGATGGAGCGGGTTCTCATTGGACCATGTGAGGAGGGTTGAGAGGCAATTCTCGAAAGTAGGACAAGTGGTTCCAGAGTCGTATTGGTTATGGTAGACTCTGAGGCCGTCCCTAATATCCCACCAGACATCGAGCTCGAACTGCCTGACTCCTTGATTTGAGGCTTGGAAGTCAAGGTTTTGATGTGTGTACATGTACTCCCTGGTTGGCGAAATGAGTGGTTCGACGTGATAGGAGTTGTGAGTCCCCTTCATCTGAATGTGATTGATCCTTAGAAGGTCTTTCTCGGGGCCCTCTTCTGCTAGTCCATCGTCAGAACCCAGGCCAAAACACCCAGTCAGAGAAGCCATGACTACCAAGGCCGCCACTAGCGGTGCCTGCTTCTCCATCTTGGATGAATTATTGGATAAGGAGATAGTTCTTCTGAATGGGCTAGTGGTGATGTCCGCCTGGACCGTGAACGTGGCCATGTGCCAATTCCTCATCGGAGGCGGCTCTTACCTCGACTATCTCGACCTCGAAGCGGAGTGTCTTTCCAGCCATCTGATGGTTGAAGTCTGCCGAGACTACATCTCCATCGATCTCGGTGATTGTGAACTGGATTGGGCCTTGGTCGCTGTGTGCTCCGACGACCATGCCCACTTCTATCTCCATCCCTTCTGGGAACTGGCTCCTCTCAATCTTCTGTATGGCATCCTCGTCCCTCTCTCCATAAGCTCGGTCTGGAGTTAGTGTGAACTCCCTCTTCTCCCCTGCCTTTGCTCCGAGGACCTCCTGCTCGAATCCCGGAATCATCTGCCCGTGTCCGACCAAGAAAACCAAGGGGTCCTTGCCCTCGCTGCTGTCGAATTGGTCTCCATCTACGAATGTCCCTGTGTAATGTACCGATGCTACCGTGTCCTGCTCTACTGTGTCGCTCATGGCTGAGGTCCCGAGGGAGGAGTATCTAACCTGTTGGGTGGGAGAACCTTCAACTGGGTAGTGTTAGGCGGCAACGCATGCGCAACTATGGGCCTAAGGACCTAGTGGGAATCGTTCTTACCCCCATTGAGGCTGTCTCTGACACCCTTGAGAGGAAACTTGGGCTATTCTCAGTCGTAATCATTTCTCTCTCAGCAATGATTGGTTCTGGTCTGTTCGTACTGCCTGCTCTAGCCATGCTGGAGATGGGAGGGGGGGAGAATCCTGTTGGCGGAGTTTGGCTGGCCTATCTGGTCGCTGCCTTCTTGGTCCTACCAGGTGCAGTCTCGAAATCTGAGCTATCAACTGCGATGCCTTCTTCGGGTGGATCTTACGTTTACGTGGAGAGGACCTTCGGACCTCTTATCGGCACCATAGCTGGACTGGGGCTATGGGCCAACTTCATGCTCAAATCAGCATTCGCATTGATTGGTTTCAAGGCTTACCTTTGGGTAATTGAAGACATTGTCGGAGTAGACATCAATATCGAGTCTGCTGCGATATTCCTCCTATCAATAATAGTAATCATCAACATCCTGGGAGTCAAGAGAATCAAGAAGATCCAGACACCCATTGTGGTGTTCTCAACTTTTTACATAGTTTCCCTATGCGCGTATGCCGTACTCACGCAAGACATGGACTGGGGTGCGGTTTCTTCTAAGGATTCATTCGGGAGCTGGGAGGATGTCGCAGCAACCTCGGCATTCGTTTTCGTCTCTTATGCAGGCGTGACAAAGATTGCAGCAGTAGGGGGGGAGATCAAGAATCCTGAGAGGAACATGCCATATGGGATTCTTCTATCCCTTCTTTTCAGTTGTCTTCTCTATGTTTCAGTGACCTTGGTTATGGCAGCAGCAGTTGAGCCGGCAGATTACATGCACGGGGATCATGGGGCTAGTGAGGACCCGGTATACATCTTCGCAGAGGCTGTAGGGGGGGAGACGGTCGGAATGTTTGCGGCTATCCTAGCGGTCGTTACGATGACTTCGATGGCCCTAGCTGGAATACTCGCATCTTCACGATTCCCCTTCGCGATGGCCAGAGACCGGCTTCTGCCACGATTTCTTGAGAATGTCCATGGAAAGTATGGAACCCCGCATTGGGCAATAATTGGTACTGGGATTGCTATGGGCCTGGCAATCACATTCCTTCCAGTGCATGACGTCGCCGAGCTAGCATCCGGATTCAAGATAATGATCTTCATGCTGATTAATGCCTGTGTGATCGTACTCAGAAGTTCCTCCGAGTCTCATGCCTGGTACAACCCAGAGTGGAAGACCCCAAAGGGACTCTATCCACTAATCCAGTTGTTTGGAATATTCGGAGGTGGTGCCCTTCTGTACTTCATGGGCAAAAAGGCGCTAATCGGGGCTGGTGTGGCAATCGTACTAGGGATGATAATTTACAGGGGTTATGGAAAGGAAAGGGTGCAATTGGAAATCACCCCTTGGGAGACCACGAAGAAGTTGCTCACTGACCCTGACGAAGTCGAGAGGCGCAGGGTTTTCGCAGCATTCCATGCGGCGGACACAGAGGGAACTGGGAAGTTGAATCTCGAGGAGTTCATCAGTGCCTTCAAGGCTCTAAGATACATAGTTGGGGGCGGCCCCAATATTCCGGATGACGCTATCGTGGTCCCTGCGGCGAGTAAGACTAGGCCGGACCGGTTGATTCGTGATTTATTCCATGGAGGGGACGAAGATGAAGACGGTTTGATCGACATCGAGGAGTTCCTTGCTGTGGCTGAAGAAATCGAGCCAGAGGATTGATTCCCTCGGCGTATGATTGAAGTCTGCAACCGTACTGGGAGTGCTCCCGAGTGAGCGTATGGTATCCAGTCGAGCTAAGAAAGTGACAACTCACGTCCTACAGGAAATGAAGAGGACTGGCGAGAAAATTTCTATGCTCACCGCATACGACTACTCTCTAGCTAGACTGGTCGACGGCGCTGGAATTGACGTAATACTAGTGGGTGACTCCGCCTCTAACGTTATGGCTGGTAACGATACAACAGTGCCGATAACCCTCGACCACATGATCTACCATGCACAATGTGTGGTGAATGCGGTAGACAGAGCACTAGTTGTCGTAGACATGCCTTTCGGAAGTTACCAGGGCGATTCCAAGCTGGCCCTGAAGAGTGCAATCAGGATCATGAAGGAATCTGGAGGGCATGCGGTTAAGATCGAAGGGGGCAAGGAGATAGTCGACTCAATCAAGAGGATCTTGACAGCAGGAGTCCCAGTCATGGGCCATCTCGGACTGACTCCCCAGTCGATTTACAAGTTCGGAACCTACTCGGTTCGAGCCAAGGAGGAGGAGGAGGCGGAAAAGCTACTTGAGGATGCGATGGCACTCCAAGATGCAGGTTGCTTCTCGATTGTCTTCGAGAAGATACCAGCCGACCTGGCCAAGAGGGTGAGTGAGTCGCTGGACATACCCACCATAGGAATCGGGGCGGGGGCGGATTGTGACGGGCAGGTTCTCGTTCTGCACGACATGCTTGGAATCACAAAGGACTTCTCTCCGCGATTCCTGAGGCGCTATGCGGATTTGGGAGAAGCAGTTGACGGAGCGGTCAGAGACTACATTGAGGACGTTAGGAAAGGAAATTTCCCCTCCATAGAAGAGAGCTACTGATGTGGAGAAGAAATGCCCCCCAACCTTCAAGGACGCTCGCCAACGGGTAGGTTAAGGTCATCATGAGCGAATTGTGGGTTGAGAGGCACAGACCGCGTTCTGTTAGTGAGATGAAGGGCCAAAAGGCGGTGGTTGACAGGCTGAAGGCCTACTCCGAGTCCCGGACATTTCCACACTTAATGTTCGCAGGCCCCCCTGGCACCGGGAAGACGACGGCGGCTCTGGCCCTGACTAGAGACGTATTCGGAGAGGGGTATCGGAGCAACCTCTTGGAGATGAATGCCAGTGACGAGAGGAAGTTGGAGTCAATTAGGACCAAGGTCAAGCAATTCGCTCGGACTGCTCCGATGCCCGGTACCACGTTCAAGGTCATTTTCCTAGATGAGGCTGATGCTCTGACTCCCGATGCCCAAGGGGCTCTACGCAGAATAATGGAGCAGTTTGCTGAGACATGTAGGTTCATACTATCTTGCAACTACTCGTCCAAGATAGTCGAGGCGATTCAATCAAGATGCGCAGTTTTCAGGTTCAGGCCTCTGAACTCTGAGAAGGTCTTGGAGAAGGTTATCGAAGTCGCCAATAGCGAAGGGGTAGATCTCGAGCAGGAAGCAGCACAGGCAATAGCCAACGTCAGCCTAGGAGATCTGCGGAAGGCGATAACCTCGCTGCAAGTTGCCGCATCGCTAGATTCGCACGTTACTAGGGAACTAGTCTACGAAACAACAGCGACGGCCCCTCCCGAAGAACTGCATGGATTCTTCCTAGCCTGCAAGGAGGATGGTTTCCAGCCCGCCAGGAGGAGGATGAGGGGCATTCTTGACCGGTTCGGACTAGCAGGGACAGACCTTGTCAACCAGCTCCATCGGGAGTTAGGCGGAGTTACCTTCCTGGATGAGTCGCAAAAACTAGCAGTGACAGAGGCAATGGCAGAATGCGACTTCAGAATGGTCGAGGGCGGAGGGGAGTCTCTGCAGCTAGATGCCATGGCCGCTAAGATCTGCGGGCTGATAGGCAACTAGGAAGAAGACTGGAGGATGCTGAGGGTGTACTCCCTCTCCCAAGTATTGTCACCATCCCCCCATGGGATCATCTCCCCGTCCTCAACTAGTGTGATGTTGACCACATACTCGCCCGGGCCACAACCGTCTGGGCAAAGGTCCCATGCCATGGAAACATCTTCCGGATGTGGTGCTACCTTAGGCCCCAAGTAAGCCCCGGTTAGAGTATTCTTCTTCAGACCTCTGACCCATTCTTCGGAGTCGACTGAAGCAAAGGTGTCGGATGGCCCGCCGTCTGCAATCTCGGATACTAACCCGTACTCGCTGACTATCGGATCCATCTGGCCAACTTTGTGAATAGTTAGGCTCATCGTAGAGTTTCGTGCATCTACGTTGTCCCTGACTCCCAGTCCGAGGATAATCGGAATTGAGTCCTGTGAAATCCTGATCTCGTAGACTCTCCCCTCTAAGTCCGAGTCAGAAATCCCATCGGTACTGGCTATGTCTATTGCTCCAGCGAGGTGCGGGGCTGCGATGTCGGCGATTGGTGGATTTACCAAAGCAAAGGACAGGGCAAGCCAAGTAAACAAGTATAGGAATGATGCTCTGACCCAGTTTCCAGTGCTGAAAAGTTCGAAGAACCTGTTCGGGACAACCAGTTGATGGAGTGGACGGATGAGCGCAATCATTAGGACGGGGAGGAGCCACAGAATCTGCTGAGGGCTATCCATCCCCGGCATCATGTAGAACCGCATCAACAAAGCAACAGAGAGGCCGAAGAGGATTACGAGCCACATTGACATTGCGTCGGCCTTCTCCTTCTCTGCGTGAGCAGAGGGGTCGAAGGGTTCCAGCGTAGTGGACTTCTTGTCTCCTCTCTTCGAACCCGCGCCCTTCTTGCCGGAATAGGCGCTGGCCCTTAGAGCGGTATCGACATCGACCATAGATGGTTCTGGCGAGAGAGGGCGACACATCAACCCTGCGTGTGAGTGAAAAGTTGCTGTTGCATTACTGGCAATGCTCAAATGGCCTCTTCTCCCGCCTTGGTGATATGCCGGGGTGGCGTAGTTGGTAGCGCGTCGGACTCATAGGGAACAGTTGGCAGGGATTTCTCTGCTAACGCGATCGATGAGCGCATCATGCCTAGCCGAAAATGTCTGAGACATCCGAAGGTCGCGGGTTCAAGTCCCGCTCCCGGCACCAAAACCTGATTCAAGCGAGCCTTTGATGGACCGAGGCTCTCTGCCAGACCTCATGGAGGGTTGGCCAAAGCCAGGAACTCCCGTCAAACTAGTTGTGAAGACTTGGGCTGGAAAGGCAGAGCATTTCGGAGTCTCCCTGCCAAGCTCAGGGAACAAACTAATCACGATGAAGCTTCAGAACGGCTACAATGTTTCATTCCCTGAATCGTACATAGATTCGTTCGAGATACTCGACGAGATGCCTACTATCGAGGAGGAGGTTGTGGAAAGCGAGCCGCAGGACGATTCGCTGCCACTCGTACACCTAATTCACACCGGTGGAACGATTGCTAGCAAAGTAGACTATGCCACGGGTGCGGTGACAGCTAGGTTCGATCCCCACGAACTCCTGGATGCTGTTCCCGAGCTTCGGAGCATAGCGAGGATTCGTGCGGTCAAACTGGGAAACATGTGGTCTGATGACCTTCGTCCGAGGCATTGGAATAGAATGCTGAAGGCAACCGAAGAAGCGTTCGCAGAAGGAGCGGTTGGCTGCGTCATCACCCATGGAACCGATACCCTGCATCTCTCTGCTGCAGCGATCTCCTACGGGTGGTCGGGCCAGGGAGGGAGGCCTCCTGGCAGGATTGTCCTCACTGGCTCTCAGAGATCTCCGGATCGAGGATCGTCGGATGCAGCAGAGAACCTCATCGCCTCAGTTCAGTGGGCTGCGCACGGCCCGACTCCCTCGGGATACCGTGATTCTTCAGTAGTAATCGTACATGCGAGTTCCTCCGATGGCAGTTGTGCCGTGCTACCAGGGTGCGCTTGCAGGAAGTACCACTCCTCTCGGAGGGATGCCTTCAAACCGATTAACCAAGATGTACTTGGACATATCTTCATCGATGGAACTGGGGCGACGATAGAATACTCCCCTGAGGCACATGACGCTAGAGTCGAGGCGATATCGCCGAAGCCTTTTGACGAGTCGATACGAATCGCCCAATTCATCTCCGACCCCCATTTGCACCCCGACCAAGTCCAGGGGGCGATAGACTCTGGCTTCGATGCATTGCTATTCCATGGTACGGGATTGGGTCATCTCCCGATTTCAAATCCAGAGGATGATAGCCTTGAGAACACCAGACTGAGAATAATGCTGGAGGACCACATATCCAAAGGCGGGGTTGTGGTCATGGTGACGAACGCAATACACGGCCCGGTCAACATGAACGTATATTCCAAGGGCCGGGATCAGCAAGATATAGGGATCATCGGACATGGGTCCCTATGCCCGCCGGGTTCGGCTTTAGTGAAGCTCCACCACCTCCTTTCGGTAGGGGGCAAGGAATCGGTCGAGAGTGGTTGGCAGATGGATCTGGTGGGAGAGAACCCCACATTCTCCAGATCCTAGTTGCTCCGGTTTGCTGATGAACCGACTTGCACTTGGATGGGTCGTGGCGGGGCTGTCTCCAAGCGACAATCTGGATGCTTTCAGGAAGGATTCCTTTTCTCCAGGGGATAGAAGTGTAATCAAGGAGATGAGGGATTCTGGATCGAATACAGCAAGAGAGAGGATTCTCGGCCTTCTGGATGATGATAGTTTCGTCGAGATCGATTCGTTCGTCAGACACAGGTCGGGCGATTACGGAATGCACCTACACACACCATTGGGGGATGGGGTCGTCGCAGGTCACGGGATGCTAGACGGAAGGAGGGTAGCATGCTTCTCGCAGGACTTCTCGGTCTTCTCCGGAACCATGGGCGAGATGCATGCGAAGAAGATATGCAAGATTGTCGAGTTCGCTGAGAAGGCTAGCATCCCCCTCATTGGGGTCTGGGATGGGGATGGCCAGCGTGCACACGAGGGAGTCACCTCGCTGGGCCCGAACGGCGAACTACTAGACAACCTCGTATCCTGCTCAGGCAAGATCCCTATGATCTCGATAATCCTAGGGACAGTATCGGGAACCAGTGCTCTAGCAGCTGGCCTCTCCGACTTTATCATACTGGGAAAGCAGAGAGGCAGGATGTTCATGCGAAGCCCATACGTAATTCCCGAGATCGTAGCGGGAGAGGTGGATGAGGACACCCTGGGTGGCGCGAATCACCATGCGAGCAGGAGCGGGGTTGCGTGCTTGGTTTCGGATAGCGAGAGGGAGGCATTCGACATGGCGGCCGAGATCCTCTCCTACATGCCCGATCACACCATGTCAGACCCCCCCAACCTTGTTTCTGGAGACAAGTGGGACAGGGAGTGCAAGGGAATGGAGAAGTTAGTCCCCGAGGACTCAGACAGGCCGTATGACATGAGGGGGGTCTTCAAACAGGTGTTTGATGACGAGCGATTCCTAGAGTTATTCCCGGCATACGCAGAGAATTTGGTTATCGGCTTCGCTAGGCTAGATGGCATGCCCGTTGGGGTCATTGGCAACCAACCATCAGTCTTGGCTGGGTGCTTGGACATCGACGCATCGGTCAAGGCGGCCAGGTTCATCAGGACCTGCGACAGTTTCAACATCCCAATCGTGACTTTCGTTGACGTTCCGGGTTTCCTTCCGGGAACGGTTCAGGAGTGGGGCGGGATAATCAGGCACGGTGCCAAGATGCTGTATGCATATGCAGAGGCGACGGTGCCCAAGCTAACCGTAGTTACAAGGAAGGCGTACGGAGGAGCATACCTGGCCATGAGTTGCAAGCACCTTGGGTCCGACTACAACGTTTCATGGCCTACCGGGGAGTTGGCAGTAATGGGTGCCGAGGGAGCAGTGAAAATCATTCACAGAGCAGAGCTGGCCGAGTCAGATGACAGTTCGGGGAGGCACGCGGAGCTGGTTGACGAGTACAGAGAGAAGTTCGGCGATCCATACGTAGCTGCTAGGCATGGTTGGCTGGACGATGTGATAGAGCCGTCCCAGACTAGGAGGTGCCTAGTCAGGGCCCTGAGGCCACTGCTCTCCAAGAGGGAGTTGCTCATCCCCAAGAAGCACGGAAACATCCCCCTATAGCCGGGACAGGAACTCCCCTAGGTCTGGGATTTCGTCTTTCCTAGAGGGAGCGAAGAGCGATTTCCATGCGTGTAGGTGCTGGGCTGCCAGCATCATTACTGCGAAATCATCTGCTGAAGCTCCCTTTGCATAGGAAACTGAGACTTGCATTTCACCCTCTAGTTCTGCTGATTCCCCCCCAGCGGGATCGGCGTCTAGATCGACTGCTAGATCTGCTTTACCGGTTTCCAAGATTCTGCCATCCCAAGGCCCACTAGCCAGAGGTCTGCGACCGGTTTCCGGGATGAGAGAGCCGCCTTCTGATGACCATGCCGATGCAATCGATCTAGCGGCAGACCCGCCTCCTCTGATTCGCAGAGTAGCGATGGACGGGTCCACTCCAATGTGCCTACAGGCGGAAACGAACCCCAAGCCGTCCGTGTTTGTGCCGGACCAAGACCCCCCCGATCTCATAAGTTGGTTTACTGCATCCACCCCCATGGTACTCTTGACTCCCAATCCGGATGGAGCAGAGTGCTTCAGTGGAGAGGTACATGAAACCCAGATGTCGCCCTTGATCCGGGAAGTCTTTTCCTCGAAATCCTCGATGCTGCTTGACTCGACGTATATCTGGTGAGCCTCAATCCCCATGTATTCTCCGACAATCGAGAACATCCTAGGCGTGGGGGAATGCGAAATTGGGTTTCCTGCGATGCCCCATGACCCAGGCCCAAACATGACCATCGCAACTGGTGATTGCCGATGAAGGTTTCAAGAGCGCCGCTTCACCGAGAGTGCCGGAGGATGGAGCAATGCGCCGCATCAAGAGGCTGGATGAAGGCCTGAGACTGAGGGTCGAGAGTGAGGACGACCTGTGGGTTCTGTCCCAGGTTTGCGGCGCTGGATGCTCGGTTGGCATGCTGTCACATCGGAGGGACTCGACTACAGGGACGAAAGAGGACGGTAGAGCGAAGAGTGCTGAGAGGAAACCCATGTGGATTGTACTGGAATGCTCCGAGACCGCATTTCAGCCATTCACTGACAACCTCAGAGTGCATGGAGTCATCAAGGAGGCTAAGATCGATATCGGAAGCCACCACACCCATGTCATCTCTTCTGGGGACGAGGTCGAGCTGACTCGCGAGGGAGGTCTTTCGAAGGCTGACGCCTCTCTAATCAAAGAGGCCATATCGTCTGGAAGTAAAGCCCGTTCCGGGCTTATAGTCGTGGAGAACGACGAGGTTCTAATCTTCGAAGTAGCGACTCATGGCATCAGGGACGTATCGCAGTTCAACCTGAGAGGGGGCGGCAAGAGATCGGGAGACTCATCAGCAGTAAGCAAGGATTTCTTCGAGAAGGTCTCAAAGGAGACTAGGATGGTATTCCCTGATGAGATGCCCTTAATCATCTGCGGACCCGGTATGGCGAGAGAGGGTTTTGAAAAACTGTTGAGAGATTTGGGGGCCGGAAACAGGATCGTCAACGCTCCGACCTCGATTGGTGGGAGAGCAGCGGCGAACGAGGTTCTGGCGGATGGTTTGGCCGACTCACTACTGGGTGAGCATGCCATCGTAGAGCAAGTCAGAGCAATTGAGGAGGGGTTGAAGAGGATCTCTATGGATGGTGCGGTCACATTTGGTAGAGGGATGGTGTCAGATGCAGCATCACAGGGCGCCGTTGAGACCCTAGTCATTGAGGCAGGTCTTCTCCGAACTGAGCAATCTGATTGGGGGGCAATAGCAGAATCTGTCGAGGCCTCGAGCGGAAAGGTGATTCAGGCTTCGACGGAGCACGATGCTGGCAAGCAACTCGAAGGAATGGGTGGTGCAATCGCCCTATTGAGATGGAAGATGGAATAGGCAATCCTCTTCACCAGAATGCGAAGGGAGGGACATGGCCAGGGTGCCGGTTAGGATGGTGGGGCTTGGCCTCCAGGACAGGAGCGATGGTGCATCTGCAGTGATTGAGAGCTCCATAGAAATCGGGGCTGATGCACAATTCATTATTGATCATAGCCAGATAAGCGAATTCGACCAGGGCCTCATAGACTGGAGGGGTCTGCTCGGTTCAAAGCACTGGCTGGTGCTGTCATCTTCCTGCATTCTAGAAGAGGGAGTTCTGAAATGGGCATGGGGTTCGTCTCTGACATTCGCAGAGCTAGAAGGATGCAAGGCCGCCATGATCATCGACATGCCCGATGGTTCAGAACGTCTTGAGGAGGCTTGGGGTTCAGTGATTGAACGAGTCAGACAGATTCACGTTCTCTTCATCGAACCGAAGGCAATGAAGGCAATATCAGAATTGGAGGGCGTCGGAGAAGACCTTCTGTTGGAGGAAGTAAGAAGCAGGAGCCTGATCCCGATAGTTTGCTCGTTCGACCCAGCCCAGAGGATAGCCCGAGTTGCTCACTCACTGGGTCAAGAGATCGTTGAGGTAGGCATGGAAGTAGGTTTGGAAGAATGGCTCGCAGGATTCCTCTGCGAGCTCCCCCAATCGGACTCTGGAACTCCTGGAATCGTGTCTGCGGCTCGGCTCTCACGACGCTAATCCTGGTTCTTGTGAAGTCACCAACTGAAACCCCTTTTGAAGGGGGACCCGTTCGGCCGGACCCGCGAGGCCAAAGGGATGCCACTCAAACTAGGGCCAGCAGGAGTTCCCCTCTCTTGCAAAGGCCGCACAATTGTCGAGGGGATGGACGACATCACGGTTTTGGGATTGGATGCAATGGAGGTTCAGACAGTGAGGACCATCCAGCCCCAGCACTTCGACCAATACTGGCAGGCTGGAATCCTGTCTTGGAAGTCCGACTTCGAGATGAACATGCACGGTCCCTACTACGCAGAGCTTCTAGGGAACAAGAGGGAGAGGAACAGGACCCTTTCGAAGATGGAGACTAGCCTGCAAGCTGGTAAAATAATCAATGCGAGGCATCTGACGTTTCACGTAGGACCGTATGGGGAGTACGAGCCCGGTACTGCGGCAAACGAACAGGTAGCAAACGTAATGTCGGGAATTGTCGAGAGGGTCAGAGAGGTTTGGGGAGTAGAAGAGGAAGAAGAGGACTACGCCGCCTTCCCATGGGTTCACGAGTCGGAACCATCACTGGTTGGAATTGAGACATCGGGCAGACAGGAGCTATGGGGTACAGTCGAGGAAGTTCTGGAAGTCTGCAACCACGTAGAAGGAACGGTGCCGGTTTTGAATATGGGGCACATTCACGCCCGAGGGCATGGAAGGCTGAGGACCAGCGAGGACTATGCAGAGCTATTCGACCAAGCCAGAGAGACCTACGGCGGGTCCACATTCTATTGCCACTTCGCTGGAGTCGAGCACAGGATGGGGAATGCACTCCACTACACCCAGATCAAGAAGTCGGACTTGAAATTCGAGCCCTTCGCAGAGTACCTGGCAGAAGAAGGGGATTGGATGGACATTACGATAATCTCGGATTCCCCGCTACTGGAGCACGATGCAATGTACATGCTACAACACTATGACAAGGCGAGGCAGCGACTTCTAGAGATTAGGGCCCGTGATGAACGCCGAGCAAAACTTGCCGCCCAGCAAGGAATCGATCCAGAGGAGTTGAAGAAGAGAGAAGAGGAAGCGGCCGCGGCTAGGAAGGAGCAATTGATGGGGGATGTAGAGGAGCCCCCAGAGAAGGCCCCGGCGAAGAAGGCCGTCAGCAAGGGAAAGGGTAGCAAGACAGCAGGGATGATTTCAATCGACGAGTCTGCTGATGAGGACGACGTGTTCTAGTTCAATTGACCTCAATCAGCAGTCTAGTTCAATAACCTGTTTTGGGAGCAGGGGTTCATGGCGACAGGAACTGTGAAGTGGTTCAACTATGTGAAAGGATTTGGTTTCATTGGACGGGAAGATGGCGATGACCTCTTCGTCCATACTACCGAAGTAGAAGGAAGGATTGGCGAGGGAGACCTAGTCGAGTTCGAAGTTGGAGAGAGCCCCAAGGGGCCCAATGCAATCAACGTAAGGAAGATTGGCGACGCAGAAGAAGAGTGATTTTACTCCTCTTCATTTCCGCCGTGGCTATTCCAGTCACTCTTCCTCGGTACCGTTTCTCTCCCAGTTCAGTACTATGGCACCGTTGCTACTGATTCCAAGTACTGGCGACCACTTGCTGAAATCAACTTCATTGTTTGCAGCGATCATTGCGCTTAGGTTGGAGACAAGGGGAAGATCGAGTCTAATCCCGAATGGGGCCGTTTCAGATGCGAACAGCGGAGAAATTTGCCTTGGTCGCACTGGTTCGGGTTCTTCGACCCGTGATTTAGCCCCAATTTCATCGGAGGCATCGGATGATTCTGATGGCTCGGTTTCGAGGTTTTCCTCTTTGTCCATTGATGTATCTTCTGACTGGTAGTCGGGAATTCCGACGTCGGAGACGAACGGTGTCGCGCCCTCGATGGTACTCCCAATTTCTAGGCCTCCTCGAGAAGCATAGAGTACCGCTTGACCGATGAGAGTGAGAGCAGCTAGGAATAGCATTACGACCATAGTGAGATCATCAAGTTCGATCCCGGTGTATATCAGTCCCGATGGCATCCCGACTAGGCTGATCATCCTCCTCCAGCCATGATCACGACTGAATCCTACGACTACATGATGGATGGAAAGTACAACTATCGAGATTCCGAAGGCGACCTCAAAATCAATGTAATTTGAATAGAGCAGCATTGCGAAGAGGAAAAAGGCAGAGCCAAACAGGCCGAAGTCCTTCTCGACATCGAATTCCTTGTTGACAGATGTCTCGGGGAGGATGGTGCCCATTTCCTCAACGTCACCGTATGGGTCCTTCCTTGACCAAGAGAAATACACCATGGCCAACCCAATAGCAATTGGCCAAAGCAGTGCATTCTCTGCATTGGTGGAGAAATCCTCTGTGATCCACCACCCAAGCGTCAGAGTCTGAACGAAGACAGAGCCGTGTAGAAGAATCGGCATCCCGCTCTTGAGCCCATCCCATGCTGCAAAAAGAGCCGAGATGAAAGGGATAGCGCCGGATATCCCCCCTGAGAATAGGAAGAAGGCATAACCTTGCAGGCGAGAAGCTGCACCTAGGTAGTCATAGAAATTGGTGTCTTGTACGAAGGAGTCTCGGACTGCATTATGCAGAAGCACACCATTTCGAACTAGTGCGAACTGGACCATTCCGGCCAGACCCCCTACGACCCTTGCGTAATCTGCTTCGATTGCAAACGAGTCGCCCCCCAGATAGTCGAAGAGCTGGGATGATGCCCAGAACCAGGCCATAGGGGATACCCAGAACCAAAGCACGATCCCGTACTTCCATGCAGCGTATGTGAGAGCGGTCACTATCAGTATTGGTGCGGCTCTTGGGTCTGGGAGTAAGAATGCGATGCCCATCAGAAGTGCCAAACCGGGTCCGAAAAGTTGCTCGGGGCCATATCGTGACCCACCCTCTCGTTCCCCCTCCGAGGGGATGTAGAATGCAACGGCAGCAGGGATAGAGAACATCAGTATCGACGCCCATCTCGGGGTGTCGAAAGCAAGCACATCGGTAGATCCTCCCAAGTAGGGCAATTCTGCCATGAGGTGCCAAATGATGTCATTGGCATCATGGTTCGAATCGAAGAACGAAGCGTAAATTATTCCGAAGATGGGCAAAGAAGCGAGCACGGGTGTGGAAACGTGTTTTGCCGCCCTCTGGACTGCAATAGCGAAGACAGGTATCGCTAGAAGACCTCCTGAGGAGTCGGTCAAACCTATCAACAGCAAAGCGATTAGCGTCAGCGTTCCGAAATTTCGTGCTTCCTGGGATAGGTCCAACAGCGTCTTTAGACGGAAGTGGACTAGGACCGGTGCTGAAATGATGAGGAGGTCACGAGAGGCACTCGCTATGACTTCGGCTTCATTCTCGTATAGAATCACAGCGGAAACCAGAGAGACTATTGCGAGATAGGAAATTCCCACTAGCCTTTCGAAGGGAGTGGTTCGAAACACGGCACCCCCTTCCAGGGCAAGGAGTGCGACTGAAAGACCAGTGAATGCGAGCGTCAGTCCGACGGCCATAGTTTGAGTGGTTTCGAACTCTGATGAGCCGATGTTGGAGAGCAGGAAAACTAGGAACAAGAATAGAATCGCGGCCATCTCTGGCCTCAATGAAAGGCTCTCATCCTCAATTCTCCACCTATGGCAGATTGCGAAGAGGCCGGCGGCTGCCACTACCGGAAGTGTCCTTGCAACGAAATCATCCTGGAATATCCCGGAGGACGAGAATAAAACGGAGAAAACTATGGGGGAGACGATCAAGAGTTGAGATGCGAACTCAGTCCCCCAATCCAGTGAGGGTTCATTTGAACGCTCATATCTGCCCCTCAATAATGTGTTCAATTGGTAGAGTGTCGCGACTGAAATAATCGCAACAAAGAGCCAGTGAGACTCATCGATGAGTTCCGCGTTGAATGATGCTAGAAGAAGGAGTACTGATGGTCCCTCGTAGAACCTCAGTCTACCTCTTAATTGGGCCCAAATACCCAGAGCAAGAACGGCAGGGAAAAGGACTAGTGAAAGGCCATCAATGATGCCTAGGGTGAAACCGCCGACTTCGACAATATTGCCTCCCTTGTCGGCTCCAATAAACGAGGAAACGGCCCATGAGGCAACCATGGCGACATATGTGGCTCTGACTACCCAGTCTCTAGCCTGTGGATGCGTTTCCAAGTAGACAAATGCAGAGATGCCAACGAACCATGCAACCATTGCTGCCTCGTCGGAGAGAAGGGCCAGGGCCAGGGCCAGGCCGACAGGCATCGCCGGCGTTCTCTGCATCGTGGTAGGGGCGAACCAGCCCACGAGAAGTGCAACCCAGAGCCAGAAGGTCAGACCGAATGGTTGCTGGGAAACTGTCTGCCCTGCGATGATGAAGTGAGTCCCATCTGCAGCGATAATCTGACAGAATAGGATAGCTGCCACTACTGCTCCCGAGCCATTCTCTATCATTCTCTTGGATAGGCTACGATCAGTGGCCGTGATGCCGACCAATACAACTGCCGGAACCAGGAGGCTGGCGTGCTCGACCTCCCCCCATGAACTCAGAGCCATAAAAATCGGGAGCCCAACCGCAGCACCCGAGGAGAGAAGGTACAGTATGGCCCTGTCCAACCTGAGCGAGTACAGGATGGCCGAACCGGTTAGAATCACAACTGAGAGTGTGATGAACCCCTCCAACTCCCCCCTAGAGTAGTCGAGCCATATCTTGACCCCGCTGAAAACCACGGCCAATGGGGCTAGGATGACTACCGTTCTGGGGAGGGTCCCGAGTGTGTGTCTTCGAATTGATCGGGTGCTGACCTCCATTACCAGAAGTATCGCGGCCGTCTGCAGTGCTGCCAGCCAGACTGGCATCCAGATCGGCCCCTCTTGGACATCTATCCACTCCATCTCCTGTCCTGCGTAAAATACAGCGAATCGGGATAGCCAAACTGCTGATAGCGCACCCATCAGAACTGCTATTGCTCCACCATACTCCTCAATCGGATTCTCCACCCTATCTTTCCCATATTGATGCCTGAACCACTCGTGCATCCCAATCACGGAAACTGCTGTAGCACCAGTAATGGTGCCAAGAGTCAGGAATGCGTAATCGTCAGTGACATTTACCACGGTAACGTAGTAAATCGCATAGGCGAGCATTAGGCCACCTGCGACTAAGGATACATACAATCCAATGATTGATGCATCGTAGTCTTGACGAAGGACGGTGTTTTCTGGGTTCTGACTCATGGCTCTTGTTGTGCCTAGAGGGCTTTTTACTTAGTGCCGGAACGGAGTTAATTTTCCACTCCCAGTACTAGGAAGGCTTGAAGTCAGGACGGTGGTGGCGAGGATGCTACGGGACTGTAGCTCAGCTGGGAGAGCGCCGCACTGAAGATGCGGAGGCCGCTGGTTCAAGTCCGGCCAGTCCCACCATCAACTTGCTTCTGAGAGGGTTTCAGTCTGCAGTTGGTGCAATTTGGAAATCCCCGCCTCAGCCGCATCGATTAGAGAGTCCAAGTTCTCCCTGGAATAGGTAGCCTCCTCCCCGGTTCCTTGGACCTCTACGAACTCGCCTGCACTTGTCATCACGACGTTCATGTCCACATCCGCGTTGCTGTCGAGGATGTAATCTAGGTCTGTCCAGACCTGTCCGTCGACCAAACCCACGCTGATGGCAGCCACGTCGTTTGGCATCACTGACATCTCGTGTGAGGTCTTCTCTTCCTTGCTTAGTGTTTCCTTCTGGGCCCCCTTCCTAATCTCCTCCCTAGTCAATCTCTTCTCCTTTGGGAGGCAATCGCCAGTTTCGATAAGTCTCCTCACAGCGAGTCTGAGTGCGATGTTTGCTGCTGTGATCGAAGCGCATCTAGTTCCCCCATCGGCATTTAGTATGTCACAGTCGACGGTGAGTGCGATGGGACCTAATTGCTCCAGGTCAACAGCACCTCTGAGAGATCTGGCCACTAACCTCTCTATCTCCATTGTCCGACCCTTTGCCCCGCTTCTTTCCCTGCGGAACCTAGTGTCTGTTGATCCCGGCAATAGGGAGTACTCGGCATGCACCCAGCCTCTATCGGAATCCCTGGGAAACCATCGAGGGAGTGATGGAGCCTTGGTTACGCAAACTAGTACCTGTGTGTCCCCCTGGTGGTAGAGGATAGATGATAGGGCATTGGGAGTGAAGTCTAGCTTAACCTCAATTCCTCTTATCTCATCATTTGCCCTGTCAGTACTTCCAACACCCGTCTTCATCTTCGCCATAGCCTTCCGAAACCAGTTCCTCGGATGAATCATTCGCGTCGTGCGTGAGGGGGCCGGAAAGATTCGACCACATTCGGATCGGTTGTAATGTAGGGGCCTCCGACCAGATCAACGCAGTAAGGGACCGCTGCAAAAACCGAATCTAAAATCTCCCTTATTGATCTCGGCGATCCTGGGAGA
>Ga0208407_1000159_pt1 | contig 31012 bp, 40 predicted proteins | sample ETNtaG_9_FD_185775 | JGI IMG/M metagenome (GOLD analysis project Ga0208407, IMG submission 185775) | Marine microbial and viral communities from oxygen minimum zone, Eastern Pacific Ocean - ETNP201406SV69 (SPAdes) (version 2) | ecosystem: Environmental > Aquatic > Marine > Oceanic ...
CGTAAGAAAATGCAAAAGATAATAAATCTTAATCCATTTGTTCAAGGTATAAAACACACTATTGATAATCAAAGAAAAGATGAAAAAGTTAAAATACAAGAACGTGTAAAAAAATTGTTTTACAAAAAATAATTGAAATATACATTATCCATTTTTATACACGAAGTTTAGTTTTTATGTATAAAAAAGGTTTATTTACCGTCTACCAATACGTGTTGGATTAACACGTCCGAATACAGATGAAACAGATGGCATTACTTCTCCAGAATCGTGATCCATAGAATCAGGTCGTGTATTTGTAGAATTAGAATTAGATATACCATTCAAAGGGGGTGACCTAGGATCAAATAACAATGATTCAATCATACCACGTGGTTGAATAGTAGCAGGTCTAGAAACACGCTCGAAACGAGTTACGTTCGCACGTAAAAGATCACGTTTCTGTTCCACGACCTCGTGTCTTAACGCCTCATTATCCTCAAGTAATTTATAATATTCGTTTGTTAAATCGAGTAAATAACTATCACGGGCGAGATCTTCACCCGTTAAAAAAAGTTTTTTCAAATTATCACACATCTCTAAATATACACCTTCTGGTAAAGATTCTTTATGTTCATCCAAAAGTGACATTGTTATACGTATTGGATTATTAGTCATCGTTATACGTACGTTATTATATATTAAAATATTCTATTTTTTAATTAGTTTGTTTTTTAACGCATTAAAAGCACCCGAACTAATACCTGTATAAATTAAAAATTTTATAAATTTACCTACACCAGTTAAACGTAATTTTACAGTTTGTTCGGTGTGTATATTACGAATATCCCGTAAATTGTTACATATATCAATGTATGCACCCTCGGGTATATTATCCCTGTGCTCATCGACTATATTTAGTACAGTTCGAAGACTTTTATCCATATATTACTATTAATACTATACATTATTATCTTCGTCAGCCATATCTGCCCAATTATCCTTACCATTACCGGGGTCGTCGGGGTCGTCGGGGTCGTCGGGGTCGTCGGGGTCGTCGGGGTCGTCGGGGTCGTCGGGGTCGTCGGGGGCGTCGGGCTCTTCAGGGTTACCATTCTCTTCATTTTCAACCACGATTCGTAAACGTTCCTCCAAACTCAAACCGTCAACGTCCAAACACTTATACTCGTGGTCAGGCATTTCGGGATCAAGAATATCGCCATGTGAAATACACAGTTCACAAGGTTCGGACGGTGTTTCGCCAGGTTCGTGATTATGAAGCGGGGGTTTGACCTTCACGGGTTTGGATGTTTTCCTTCTCTTCTTAACAATAACCGGTGGAGTTGTCGGAGTCGGAGTCGGAGTCAGAGTTTCTGTTTTGTCTTTAGGTTCATCGACACTTTTTTGAACCACAGGGTCCGGTTTGGACGAGACTTCCATATTGGCGTGTTGTTTACACGTATCGTGTCCAGAAATACAATATTTTTTACACTGGATACCTTTTTTAGTCATACATTTACACTGTATACGTGGTTCCATATTTACAGGTTTAGAAACTTTCGGTTTTTTAACCCTGTGTATATCCTTTACCATATTTTCAGTAGCAATAGTTGATTCTCTAACGATACACAATTGGTCCTTGTATTCCTTTTCCATAGTTTCGATCTTACCGGTAAGATAAACGTGTTCGTTACTCAAATCAATAACACGACTTTCAAGACTTTTAACTTCCCCAATAAGTTCCTCATTTTGTACCATGAGTTTACCAAACTTGTCAACAAGAGATTTTACAAGGTCGTTGGTGACAAGTTGAGATTTATTACTTTTATCAATGTGCGTATTGTTAGCTCGCATAAGTTCAACGAGAACATTTTCAATAGAATCGGACATATTTTGTTTATTTATTATTTAATTTTATTTTTTATACACTTTCACTTAGGTTTTCTTTAACTCCAACTACCAACTACCCGCCAAATGGATCGTCAACACAACCACTAAGTCCGGGGCCGACTAAGGGTATTTGCCCATCGGGACACCCATGCTGTCCAGACGAGTGATGGGTTCGATTATCGAGTGTAAAATACCAATCTATTGATTTATAGATTCCTTCTTCGTCTATGTCAGATAATTTTCTTATAACAGCTTTATTATTAACAATCACTATATAATATTTTACACCACCTTTTGTAATTTCCAAACGAAAATGACGCTCATCATGACCATTATTATCACTATCATCATTAGGACTTTGAATGAGTGATATAACTTTTCGGTTAGCTTCATCTTCAATACATAAGTCAATGTCAACAATTTCACTATAACCATCCAAAGGTTCACAGTAACTTAAATATTCATTGTCATCGAATTTAAAGTAAAACTCGTTATTAGTTGAATCAGATGCTCTTACCAGTGTAAAAGGCTTTATTTGAGTTTGGTTTTTGGAAGACCCATGAATATCGTATCTTTTAGTCGTGGTCGTATCCGTCTGAGTCGACGCGTAATACTCCTGATCAGCTATAATAGCTTGTCCCAATTGAAAACCACTTTGAATAGGATTATATACCCTTGTAGTGGCAACCCAACCACTTGCGGTCGTCGCTAATAATTGGGATTCCTCGATTTCGACAACATCGGTACTAGTCTTTGCTAGTTTACCGTGATATAAATATCCGGAAGTATTCCTATAATACGCCTTTATCCTAAACGTATTTCTTCCGACAAAAGTATATGTTTCACCATCACCTCGAAATGTATGACTTAAAGGATCTGTTGTATCATTGTAAAAATCTGTAAAAAATTTAGCATTAGCAGGTATTTCAGTACCTGATTTTCCTTGACCCTGATACCTATATATAGTATATATATCATCAGGTGTTCGGCTTTCGGGAATTTTATCATCAGTATCATCAGCGAGCGTACTCACCCAGTGTTCAATATCGAGTTTATATACGTCGTCAAAACCTAAATTATTCGTCCATGAAATATCGATCGAAACGTTTTTAGATAATATAATATATGTATTATCTTCACTATTATCTCCTTGCGCATACTCGATTTGGTACGTTTCGGTTTTACCCCCGCCTATTTCGTACGTTTCCGTACCGGATTCGGAGGAATTCGAGGAATCGGGGTTAAGTGTTCGTTTAATACTAATGTTGCCAATAGTAGGTACAGTTTCGCCTTCGTTTTTGTCTTTTTTGTCCTTACCGTCATCGTCATCGCGTGTTATAAAATAAGTTGCTACCGCTATTGCGATAATAAGTAAAAGGAAACCTAATACAATAGGTGTCGTACCATTACGTCGAGAATATCTCGGTCCCAAATTACTAAGAAGACTATTCATTACTATTAGTATATACATATTTTATTTTCAATACGTGTACACCCCCTGAAAGAAAAGCGTATACATGTTTAAGTTTAATTTTTAATCTTTTAATTAACTACATATAGTAAAAATCGAAATTAGAATTAGTAGAACTTGTGTCATTTAAATCGTTAGAACTTTTCAACCAGCAACTTTTACCGTTACTGTAATATGTAAAACCTTTACATTTTGGGAATGAATCACACTTTGTTTTACATTCATCTACAGTTCCGTAGAATCTGCTTACGGAGGCGTTTGTACCAGCATCTGTACCATCACTACTGTTTATATCTAAACCCTTGTTTGACCATAACACGGTACTAGTTTTTTTAGTGTAAGTAGCGGGAGTAGAGGAAGAGGAAGTTTGAGAATCATTAAAAAAATTACCGAATGTAAATGTTTTAACTCTAGCCATATATTCACCGTCTTCGTAGTAGTCTTCGGTATAATTTTTCGCGTCTGTCCTATTAGTTGGTAATGTTTCGTTTGATCTTACAATTAAATTTTTATCAGAATCCAATAACTTAACAAACGATCCCGCCCATTTATCGTGGCAACAATAATCATTTATATTGTATACCACAACCTTCTCTATCGCCGAGTACTCTTTTCCCAAATCGATTCTAAACCAATTTGTTCCATCAGCTTTAGTACGTGCAATACCACGCCACCGATTACCATCAAATAGTTTTTTTGGAGTCGTGTTTTGTTCGGAGTTTTGACTACTAACCTCGACTTTGTCATCACCGAAACCGTCCACAATGCCCTGAATCCCACGTTCTCCCAGCAAACCCGGAGCAAGACTACCAGTTTTTATCATTTCCCCATCTGAGGCCTCCATCTCGGGTGTAAACACTTTTATTTGTGATATGTCCAGAGTTCTCCAGTCCCAATCAGAACCTTCGTACCCGAACCATACGTACCGAACATTTTTTAAAGTAGTAAAATCGGAAACATTTTTTAAAGTAGTAACATCGAAAATGTGACTCCAATTACCATCACCTGGGTATTTAATTTCAACGTCTATACCATCGTCACCACCCTTTTCACTAAAATATATATCGATCTTATATGATTTACCCTCTGTAAGAGTCTTCTTACCCTGTTTTTCCACGAACCAATGAAGACCACCATTATCAACAATCAATTCGTCATCGATATACAAAAAACTCATATCATCCGACGTTGTTTGAAACTCGTAAGTACCAGATTTTTTTGGTACATACGTTCCCGTAAAATGTATAGAATAGTTAGATCCGTAATTTCCAGCGACACCACCGGTTATACGTTTTCGTGGTGCTTTTACTTGATTACCAGGTGTTCCACTAATACCCAATTCTTTTATGATATTCTTCCACGATAAATCTGTAATACCCTCACCACTTCGCGAAGGTGTTTGACCACTAAACGCGCTTTTATTTTTCAAATGTTTATCGTAAAAAAACCATTTAAAACCCGTGGATATTTCAGTTTTTGTATCTTGTATCGCCTTAGCATTATTATACAAATCATTTAGATCATCGTATTGTTTCTTATAATAGTGTGGGTTAATTCCTATTATTTCGTTTTTGTTTGGGTCGATATTAATAGTACTAATGGTCGGATATGTTGTTTCGAGGTACTCTGGGTATTTTTCGTTCAGGTTAAGAATTGTTGTTTCCTTAGGCCATTGTGTTTTTATAATGTGACTGTTTTGTTTCATATCGGAAGGACAAGCTTCGCCATTACCAACCGCATCTACACGCTTGTGGAACCAATATTGACAATTGTGTATATCCGGATTATTATCGGGTCCACAATCGTATACTTCAGATCCGAATTTCCATCCTCCATCTTTCTTAAGATTTTCCCAATACGATTCGCAATCCTTAGAGTACCTAAACTCGAATATCGTACTAGATGTACCGCTAATATCAGATAATTTTGCGACTTTTAATTTATCATTTTCAGATACGTATAAGTAATTTTTATCACCGTTAGTATCTATGTACACGAATTGTCCGTATTTGACTGTATCTGTATCCGTAACACCTTCAGGTTTTTCCAAATAAAATTTTTGTGCTTTGAGACTACAATCGTCTTTACACGTCATTTTCACTTCTTTTGACGGTTTCACACCGAAGTACTTATGAGTAGTTTCCACCAAACCTGGAAAATACGGGTAAAAATAACCGGTATAACCCGTTTTTTCAAATCCGAGTTCTTGTACAAAACAGGTTTTTCGTACCCACCACATAGAATTGTATATATCACACGCGTTCGTATTAATACATTTGTATAGATCTTTTGTACCACCTTTCGGGTACGCGTATACTTTAGCATCATCCGAACCAAGTATTTCGTCGAGTGTTTCTGCGGGACCTTTCAATTCACCCCACGTTGGTATATCAGAATCTTTTGTCGTTATACCGAATACTGATGCGGTAAAATCGTTTGAATCTAATGAAACTTCCCCTGAATAAACTTTCGTCTCGTCACTTATATTATTATAATACACGCTAAGTGTATTGGTACCTATAATTCTAGAATCAAACTTTTTATTTTCAATGGCATTCAAACTCACGTCCATGAAGTTTTGAAGGCTCTTAGGTGAATTATCCTCGGTTTGGTGTATATTAGTACCTTCTTTATCGTATAAAACCAAGATCCATTTATTCACGGTTTCGGAAACACCCGCCTTGTTTCTCCAATTAATACCGAGTGAATTTATCGTATACTTTTCTTCTGTAGAAAGTCGATACTTACACCAAAGTAAAATGATAAATAGAATGATAAGAACTATAAGAAGTATCATTTTATATATCACGAGATAATTATTACTATTTTTTTATTCCGATTTTTCCGGTTTTTCTTCCTCAGTAGGTGTAGGTTTTGGCTTTTCCTTGGATAAGTAAACCGCGGCGAATATACCAGCAGCCACTATAAGAATGGAAAAGACTATCATTGGAGATGCGTTCAATAATTGGTTACGATTCATGTTGTTATTTTTTATACTATAAAAATATAAAAAATATTACCATACTATAAATGAATATTCGGCCTGTTACTACAGTTCTCACAGAAGCGCTTTTTATCGGTTTGATGTTACAACTTTTGGTCATGGGTCTTATGAAATTTGTGTATAAAGGTACGGGTGTTTTAATTATTGCGGGTGCGCTGATACATTTATTGTTTGAATACTCACCTTTCGGTAATATCAATGAAAAATGGTGTAAAATTATATTTAAATAAATAGTTTAGTCTAAGTTAGAATTCATATCTTCTAAAAGAGCATCTTTATCCCTAAGAAGTTCAATTAATTCGTCGTTTAAATCTTTCAGTTTATGTTCAATTTCCTCGTTATACTGTACAAGGTAGGATTTGTAAAATTCTCGTTCATTCCCTACATTGTGTCCTTTATCTAAAAGATTACCAATAGTATATCTCGATAATCGTATACCAAGTTCTTCGGCGCGTTTTTTCACAGCTTCTTTACGAACGTTTACAGTAATTCTCTGTTTTGGTTTCGTGTTACGTATAGTTCTCTGTGTTCGTATTATTCTTTCGCCCAATCTTCGTAACTCAGCTTCGTCAAATTCGCGGTTTACACTTCGTCTTCTGTCCATTTCATTAAACTCTCGAGGAACATTTATAGGCGGTATTATTATAGAGTTAACATAATTTAACAATTGTTCTCTTTCATCTGCATCTGCGGTAAGAACGATATCGTCGTCGCTTTCCTCGTTTTCTTCATAATATCTCGTCCTATTTCTATTTTCGGTCGAAAATGGTACAGGTGACGGAAACGTACCATCACGCATTACTTCTCTCATCATGAAATTTCCAATACCATCGTCATCGGATTCAGAATCGGAATTTGAATTTGGATTCGAAAGACTTTCGTGTACTTTTTTTATCGAGTTGCACATTTCGAGATAATTTCCTTCAGGTATTATCTCGGAATTCAAGTCAATCAAACGCATTAAATTTGTAAGTTCGTCCATTTTTAATATCTTAGAAAAAAATAATATATAAAATCAACTAAGGTTTGGTATATCCACGTTTATTTCATAAAATGCGTCTATAATTCTATTATTTGCATTCATAAAATTACAAATGTTTTCCATTTCCAATTCAATGTTATCTAATTCTACAATGTACCCATTCTGTAAACCTCTAGAATGTTCATTAACTAAACGCATATAATCCGCGAAAAACTCTTGACTATTAGGAGCGTGACCAATACTTTGTAATTCCTCTATAGTAGTATATAATGGTAAATTTAAGGCACTACAATACGCAGTTAGTGCTTCTATTTTAAAACGAGAAGTTACACGGCGTCTTATTTTTAATTGTTTCAATAAATTTTTAAGTTCTTTTCTTTTTCTAACGAGTATCATACACCTTTCATATATAGAGTCGTATGGATTATTTTGTAAACTACGAGGTAGTACGCGGTTACGATTACGTGTATTTGTTTGATCATTTATATATACATCTCTTAGTTTATTACACATGTCTAAATAATCACCTTCGGGTATACTTTCCGAGTGATCGTCTATAAATGTCATTATTTTGTGAAGTGGGTTGTCACTTGACATTATTAATAAATACTATATTTTATTTTTTAATTATACTCTTTGAAAGTAAAAGCAAAGCCTCCACAGCTTCACCGATTTCTTTATGTTTTAAACAGAAACCGTTTTTACCGGCTCTACAATAACATTTTTCATAAGGACAATTCGGGCGCATTTTTAATGTAGTTTAGTTTAGTTTATTTTTGATTTTAATTTGACTTAAGCTTCATATTCACTCAAAATTTCACCTTCTTCGATCTCGTCATCCGTTTCTTCTTCATCACTATCGATTTCTTCTTCTTCGTTATCGGATTCTTGAATACCCTCATCATCAATATTTTCGGGTAAAATATTATAAAGTTTTTCCCATTTAACATACCCTTGAATTTCATAATCATCGATTAAATTATCTAAATCAATCTTATCAGAAACACCCCAATCATTTTCAAATAGCCATCTCCAATAACCAAGTTTATCTTTAGTTATAGTATATGGAAAAATTTCAACATTAGACTCTGTATTTTCAGATAATTCCTCCGATTTTTCCTCGATGTAAATGTTATACATGTAACTTAAAATGTCAAATTCATTTTTTAAACTATAATTTTTAGGTTGGTGAGAAAAGGTGATGAAATGCGCTTCACCGTAAGAAGTCTTTACTTTTTTTTTATGAATACCCATATATGCAACGTATTTTCTATTATTTTTTGTAATTAAATGTTCCGGGTATCCAAATTCCGCTCTTAAACCATAAACCTCGGATTTATAACCACAGAGTTCGGAGCATAGATCATCGTAATTGTTAAGTTTAATGAGGGACGTACAGTTTTTTAATAATTCTTGTGTAAGGTAAGGCATTGTATTTGTATATATAATATTAAAAGTCTAATTGTTTAAGTAAGATTAAATATTAGTTAACCATAGTGTTTTGCGAATCTTCACTCATAGTTTCGGGCTTAGAAGGTAAAGTTTTTGTAAGCTCACTCCAACGTAAATCTTGGTGAGCTATTTTATTTTTCGTGATAAATTTTTCACCCGATTTAATATCGGTAAAATATTTACTCAAATATTTAGTCCAGAAATCACTCTTATTACTACGAACAACTCGAGGAATAAGAATCATATCCTTTTTATCCGTAGATAACCTTTCCGAAACCATATCAATAAACGGTTCAATAATGCCACTACACCCTTTATTTTCGTGGAAAAACTCGATGTATCGAATATCATCACGGTCTTCATTTTTACTTAAACCGATATACCCGATATAATTAAATTTTTTAGGGTTACACTCAATAGGGAAATCACGTTCGGGTTTAAGACCCCAAATTTCCATATCCAGTTTCCCATCACTCGCAACGGTGGACAAAAGATCATCCATTTCCGTGACCTGCTCAAGTTCAGTGGTATTTTTTAACAATTGATAAAAGACAGACATTTTTTATTTTTATTTTTGAATAATTACATAGTATCAATCTCACTTAGGTCTTCGTTGTCTATTAATATTTCCTCGGCAACTATCTGATAAAAAGCCATTTTATACGCTAAAAACCCAAAAAGTGTTGCACCCATATTAAAATCAAAGGGTAAATTCGAGGAATTCCACATAGATTCCGATAAAGCAAGACATGTAGGTACCAATAATCTTTTATTCAAACCTTGTGTTTTTTCGATATTATCGACGTAAGATGAAAGCGAATCTACGTATATATAAGACGCTAATGTACCAACACTCGCAGATATACCATCAACGGGTGTATGAAAAATAAAGTGATACGTTGAAACTGCAGCTCCGTACCTTAGAGTTGTTTTTTTAATTTTAGACTTTATTTGTTCGTATTCCGCTATACCTTCTTTTCTCCTAGTTGGGCAAGAAATCCTAATTGTTTTTTGAGAAGGGTTTATTATATTTAACATTAATTAATATACATTACAATTTATTCATTAAGCATCTATTATATTATAATATATCAAGGTCGATATGTTCGTCACTGAAATATTTTTTTTTAAATTTTCTTTCTTTTTCAAGAAATTCTTCGGATCTCATTATCGATTCATTTATACGATCCTGGATATCGTTTATTTTTTTATCGTATATAAACGGATCTTTATTTATTGTTAAATGTCTCCATTTATCACCAAAAAGGGTTGTATATTTCAAATGACGTCTTTCGTATGACAATTCGTTTAACATTGTTCTGTATAAAACCAATGAATACGAATCATACTCTTCGCGGTTAAAATCTTTGTGACAAAACTCTTCATAAGCCAGTGTTTTCATACGATTATACAATTGATCACCTCTATTTTCTGGTAAACGTTTTGATTCTTTCTTCTGAGAATCGTGTATTTCTTTCTTACTCGCTTCTCCTCCTCTTCTTTCGGCATCTTCCATTGGTTTATTAATACATTTCACAACTTTACGGCGATTTTTAGGTGCTAAACATACCAAAGTACGAGTATTCGTTATTACACTTTCCATTTTATTTAATATTATTATTTAATTCTTTATCAGTGTTTAAAAAAATGTACGATCCAAATTTCTCTCGCATTGAACCATTTGTAGCTATTTTAATACGCGTTTGTAACTCTTCAATCTCTAAATCATCTACCAATATATAAGCTGTTTTACCACCTTTCATTATAGTTATAACAGCAGTACTTGGTTTACGTTTAGAAACTATCGGGTTCCCCCCACTTTTCTCTCCATTTTCCGACCAACGTTTGGAGTCTTTCCTCTGTGAATCGTGTATTTCTTCTCTCTTTTTGTGGGGCTCCCGGACACACGAGATTTTCGTATTCGTATTTTTGGGATTTTTCCCATATAATCCTCTGAACATCCTCACAGAGTTCATTTGTCGCTTGACAGAAAGCGAGTTTGTAGTCGTAAGTGTGTAAGTGCATGTAGTCCATTTCATATATTTTTTATTTATTATAATTCTTTATTTATATTTAAAAAACTTAGGTCGATAATGATCAAATGTTTTGTCGTGTTTAGAATATTCTAAAATAACAATTTCATCGGCATCATTTTTCGCAATAAACACATCCCTAGAAAAATCGGGGGTTAACATCGTATCTAAATGATTTTTTATTTCTGTAGATATAGGATCTATAGACGTGCACGTATTTTTAGATGTTACCATGTCTGTCCTATTCCATGATAATAAACGAGATACACTCGAATAAAATGCAAACATGCTATTATTTACGTTTATTTTTTTATATTGTAATTATAATATGGTTTCACTCCAGGAGTTACCTAAAAAAGTTCAATACATAACAATAGATTCGAATTTTGTTACGGGTACAAATAACACGTTTTCTTTTAATCTCAACCTTTCATCTAATACACACGTATCCGATATAAGTAAAGTATGTGGGTTAAAAGTTGTTGATTTTTATGTAACACAAGTAGGTACATCTGGAACTGGTACATCGAATGGTGCAAAATACATAGATATTATATGCGAAGACATACCAAAAGTAGCACAAATTCTAAATGAACGAAAAGGTCAAATATTTGCACGTATACCTTTAGAAAGAGCATTTGACGGTTCGAGTAATTTAAAATTACATGATAAACAATGGAAATCGTTTAATAGACCAACGTCTTTGTTTAACCCTATATCAATACAAAAACTCAATTTTGAAATATATGAACAACAAGGTGACGGTGATTATGTAAAACTACAACCTGATTCGGAATGGTACATGACGTTAGAAATTACAACAATAGACGTAAAGGAAAAACCTATAAACAAAGAAGTTCAAATTCTTGAGGCTTTACACAAACTTATCGGGAAGATAGATGAACTTAACGTAAACGTTAAAAAGCTTCCAGATAAGGAGGATATCGATAAAATGGAAAAGGAAAAAAAGAAAAAATATCCACTTTATTACCTTTTTACAGTTATTCTATTATTAGGAGGTGGGTTTTATATGTTAAAACGTAAAAATGTACCCACACCCGTACAAGTACAAATGCCTATGCCACAAAGGTTTTAACTTTATTAAGCCTTTTTAGCTGGTGTTTTTTTGACTGGAGCCTTTTTTGTTGGTGAAACAACTTTCTTAGCGGCTGGTTTAGCAGTTGGTTTAGCGTCTGGAGTTGGTGCTGGGGTTGGTGCTGGAGTTGGTGCTGGAGTTGGTGCTGGAGTTGGTGCTGGAGTTGGTGCTGCTACAACGGTCGGTGGTTCGATGAGATCAGCGATTTGTCTAAGTATACCATAAACAGCTTCTGGTCGAACCTTTGGTCTTTGAGATTCAGAATCAATTTGTCTTCTAATGAAATCCATTGCGTAATATATATAAAAGAAATATTATCTTTATAGTAAATGTTATTCATCGGCCCAACTCTCCTGAGCGGGATTGGACAACATTGTAAAAAATATATGAATCTTTTTCCTGAAGTTGGGTACACTAAATATATTGAAATAAACCAAGAAATACCAGAATCTGATAGTGCTTTTATATTCGCGCTTCCTGTACAATATTGGTTAGATAGAATACCCGAAATCAAAAGGAAAATAAAAAATGTGACATGTATGACCGTCTGTGAAACCGAAACAGTTCATGAAGATTACGGTAAACTTTTCGATTTATTCGATAAAATTCTCGTACCAAGTGAATATTGTAAAAACATATTTAAACGACAGTTCCCTGATAAACACTTTGTTGTACTACATGCACATATACCTGATAAAAGACCTTATACATTTTATCATATAGGTAACGTATACGATCCACGAAAGAATTTTAATAAAATATTAGAATGTTTCATTCGGTTAAATAAACCTGATGCACGGTTAATTGTTAAAGCAACCTGTATACAGCCAGTTAATATAAATATACCAAATGTTACAATAATTAATGATCTTTTGTCAGATGAATATATGGAAGATATACACAATAAATCCGATTGTTACGTAAGTTTTTCATCGTCTGAAGGTGTGGGTATGGGCGCTGTAGAAGCAGCAATTAGAAATAAACCAGTGATCATAACAGAGTACGGAGGTGCAACGGAATATATAGAAACACCTTATGTGATAAAGTGTGGAATCCAAAAGTTACCAAGAGACGATTTTTTATATAAAGCTGGTATGGAATGGGGTAAACCTGACGTAAACCAACTCATGAAATTTATGGAAGATGCATATAACAAGAAGTTAAGATATATGGATCACCCGAAAACTCGCGCGTTAACTTGTAAAGAAAATGTATTACAAGAATTCGTCGTTAATGTAATTGGTAATAAGAATAATGATACCAGTCAGAATAGCTCCGGAAGTGAGTGACCCCCTTTGGGCTATAAGCATGGCAACAATATCATCTATAAATTTAATATTAGTTGGTTTTTTTAAAATTTCTGGAACGATTTGAGAAATGGCAAGGTAAAGAGCCATTCCTATTATAACAGGTCTGAGCGTTTCCTGATCTAACATTTACTATTACAATATATTTAATTTTTTTGTATGCTTTTTACAATATTTTCCACAAGACGCTTTAAATGTACATCTTTTTCCACTCATTGTTATAGCTGAACACATAATAGTTTTTGTTCTATTATCATGGTTTATATGTTCGGGGACTACTTCTATAAACTTTATTTTACTCTTTTCTCTTTTATCATCGTACTTTTTGCGAGACTCTCTGAGTTTATGAATACTTCTCGCAAAACGTTCACACTTTTCTTGCTGGTTTTTATATAAACCTTTAGCAATATCTAAATCTTTTTGTTCATACAACATGTTCATTTTGGTTTCTTATTTGGCGTCTATTCCTAATATATTTTATATATTTCACCACTGAGGTTATAAAAATACATGTAATTATACCATTACATATAACATAATACCAAATATATTCATAAAACCCTAAAAATGTTGTTACTAACATTGCAATCATAACATAAATAGTATATAAGAAAATACCATGTATACTGTTATTTTCTATACTATGTAGCGGTAATACACACGCCAAACAATTAATTATAGTTAAGAGATTATCATACAAAATTGTATAATGTATACTTAATGCAACTAAAAATACATTTAACCAAGCTATCATGACCGAATTAAACAATTCATACTCAGGTTCTTGTTGTTGAACTTGTTGAGTTTCATTACTAGGTAAAACATTTGCCACAGGTGGTCTTTCTTCTTCATAATTTATACCTATAATAGGAGTTCCATCAGGTTGTCTAATTTCATTATAGTACATAAAAGAATAATTTGTTTTTCTTTTATGTATATTAATTGTAAAGGATTTTGTTTTAATTGCAACGCACCTTTAAATCCTTATATTAAATCGAATAATTACGAAGTTCGTGAACTTATTAGGAAATATAGACGTATTAACCCAATCTGGTTATACAATAATGAAATGTTCTATAAGTTTTATGGTTTAAAATTAAAACGATTATGTTTTTCCTGTTTTACACATGTTAAAAAACCAAGTATAAAACAATTACTATCAAGGGAAATAGGTAAAACTAAAAATCTAAGCGTTCACCCTTTCTCTTTAAAAAAAGAAGATATTTTATTTTGGTATCAATCTTTACATAGATACGTTTCCAAAAATTTCAAAAATAGACAAATGGTCGTGTATAACCCCATTTAAAAAATTATATATATTAAGTAGTATGTGTGATACAAGTGGTCCAAATACAGGGTCTATAATATCACTAAATGCAATTGGTAAACAGGATACGTATTTGATAGAAAATGATCAGAATAAATCTTTTTTTACAAATACAAGTAAAAGACGACATTCTAATTTTACAAAATTTCATAAAAGTACTGTTGTTAATAAACCATCTAATGCTTCATCAAATTGGCCATTTAATGAAAATGTTAGTGTAACGCTTAACCCGAAAAATATGGGTGATCTATTATCAAATATGTACATTTCATTTGAGATACCAGGAGTTTCCAATGCTAATTTTAATTATTCCGATCAAGTTGGTCGTCACGTTATAAAGTCAGTGACTATGCGTGTAGATGAACTCGTCATTGAAAAGTTTCACGCAGATTGGGGTATAATTCATGACGAACTTTATTTAGACGAATCGGAAAAAAGAACTTTAAGATACTCTATAAACAGGAATTTAGCACAAGGTACATCTATAGCAAATAAGTCAGTATTATCACAAAAAAAATCAAAACTTTTTATTCCCATACCGTTATTTTTTTCGAGAAAATACGAAAACGATGAATACGAAACTAATAAACCTAATCGACCCTATTTTCCAACGTGTGCTATACACAAACAAAAAATACAATTTGATATTGAATTTTTTCCACAGAATTTCTTTACGGACGATAGTTCTACTTTATCATTGAATAGTTTTGATATTATTACCGAGGAAATAACAATTGAAAATGCAGAACGTATGTATTTGAAAAATAATAAACAAACTTTCATTACAGATATAGTACAGAAACACCCATCTCTCCTTATAAATTCAGGTGTTTCTAATACAAAAATAGAACTTGTACCTAAAATACCGGTTAAATCAATTAACTGGTTTTTTAGGAAAACTCTGTTCGAAAATGAATCTATATCAAGAGGACCAGGTTTCGATAATTCAACCAATAATAATAAATACTACTTTCATAATAGATATAATTTATCTACACAAGATACGTATTCAATTACTAATGAATTTTATAATCCTCCAATGTCACGTGCTAAAATTTTTGTAAATGGTGAAGATGTACCAGGGTTTCAAGATACTGATCATAAATATTATAAATATACCGTACCATTCTTGTCTCGATTAGCAAGACCTTTACGAAATATATATACGTTTGCATTCTCGATGAATCCGATAAATGTGGAACCATCGGGAAGCTTGGATTTTAGTCAGTTACAATCTAATATGACCGTTTTAGATATTAAAATGACAAACGGTTTAACCGACGACTATAATCTACATATTTATTATGTAGGTTACCAAACATATACGTTTGAAAACGGGTATATTAGTCGTGCTTATTAAATAACTTATTTTTATTGTTTTTAATGTATTCTATTATATTGTTTTTTATACACCATCTGATAAAATTTAACTGTGCAACAGTAGTATGAATTTCATCAGTTGTACCTGGTATCATGTAACTAATCTTATCTGTTCTACAAAAAGGGTCAAACAACTTTTTACTATAACCATCTAAACTCGATTTATAAGCACAGTGAACACTAAAAATTTTACCATCGTTAGTTTTATACATTAAATTATTTTTTTTAGAATAATTTGTTATGAACCATTCAAGGTTTCTCAAAGAAATGCCACCCGATTTATTGAGTATCTGTTTTAAAACATCTTTATTTTTCGATTCTTTATAAAAAGAATCTATAGACGTTAATAATATATCTGATTTATTCATCTTATATATTTTTGTAAATTTAACTTTAAGTTTATTTAAAAATTGTTTTTGAAATAGGAAGTGGGGAGCATTCATCATCAGAAGTACTATTAGATGTACTACTACTACTAGTATCTTTGTATTGGATGTTAGTCCAATTAGAAATAACAGGGACGTCATCAATCTTTAACCTTTTTGCATGACTTTTACAAAATTTATACGAACCTACCGTCCATTTAGCAGATTTCATACATATTTTACCATTATTTGATATTCCACAACACAATTTGTTACACCCAGAATCTCGGGTATGTGTATCAACTATGTACTCTAAACAAGATGATATATTAATAAGCCCCTTCTTTTCCCGTGATAAACGTTCAATCGTATTACATTTTACAATATCAAGTCTTTCTATAGCCGTGTTATGAATAGCATTCGTTAACCTAAACTCTAATTGTGCATTTTCTCTTATATCTAACATTTTTGGAAACGATATATCCTCATCTTTATAAACATATTCACACTTTTTAATAAGTTCGTCAAACGGTATTTTATATTTTTCTGATATTTTACGATACATATGAATGAGCTCATATTTTATAAGATATTTCATGTTTTTTTCAAAAACCTCGATCGTTTGTGAAAAAGTTGTAATATCCATCGTATTATTATACAATATAACTTATTTTTTAAGTTTAAAAATATCTGATATACGTTTCTGTTTAGGATCGTAATCACATAATTTACTTCGTTTTTCGGGTTTAGAACGTGTTATGAGTTCACCAAATATTTCTTCTTTAGGGTTATCAAATAATGGTTCTATAAGATCACATATAGGGTTAATAAATTTATTAAGAAAATAATATGGATAATCTATATCCATTTTGTTATCAGCTGCATATTTCGGATCTTCAGCTTTCTCGTAAGCTTTTGCTCTAGGATCCCAAGTTTTACATAAAATGTAAGGAACTCTGTCACCAGATTGTGGCTCAGAACCAGGTTGTCTATCACGCATCTTGTTACGAACCTGTACGTGTGGTAGATTATCAGATTTATACGAATCACCCAATTGTTGCGAAAGTATAAGTTTTTCGTTAGGTACATCACCTTCTAATAACTCTACTGCGCGCTGCAAAGCTAAAGCTTTAGGTGTACTCGTATCGTTACTTTCCAATATAACATCAAGTAACTCTTTGCAAACTTCACGCATATAAGGAGTATTATCACGCCGAACAAGTTGAAGTCCTTTCACATCTATATAATCCATATTCATTTTGCCATCTTTACCTTGTGTCCATAGTTTTGCCGCATACCTTTTCTTTGAATATAAAAAATACGGATAATACACCTTTTCAAGTTCGAGATTATTTGGTTTCTTAAAAAGTTTTGTACACTCTTCTGCAGCGCGTTCACCAAGTTCCCAACTATATTTAATAGCATCTTCACCTTTACGTTCACCTACATCAAATTCAACCATAACAGAATCAGTATTATGTACAACGAGATCACCCGGCCCAACGTGAAAATGATGTGATTCGGTCGTTAAATCGTAAACGTAACCATCCGTTTGACCTAAATATTCAAGTTTTTTAATTTTTATAGGTGATTTTCTTTGTGTAGATTTTGTCCAAGTCTGTCTAAAAACGTTCGGTTTATCACATCTTATATTTATAGAAACATTATAACCAAGTTTTCTACCTAATATATACATACCCATACTTCCTTCTTTACCTTTTATATCCATGCGTGTATATCCATTTTGATCCTTATCTCCATCTGCCATATAATACCCATCGAAAAAAGCCTGTATTATACCATGAGATGCATTTAGAATACACGAAGGAACTACCTTTTCTCTATATTCATTATAAAACAAACTTCTATACTTATCGACAATTTCTAAAACATTACCTCGTGCGTTAAGTTTATAAACACCCGAACTTTCAATTGTATCATATATTTTCGTGTCAAATGGACAGAGCTTTTGCATTTCTCGTAAATATTCCTTTTTTGAATTATTGAGAGCCCACGTACTTTTAACTCCAGATTTACATCTGTATGTACCACATGAACCATCACCGAAAAAGAACCCCATTACCTTAGCTTCATCTATAGTAATACCTGTATCTTTACTATAAAATGCTTCAATTGAATTACCGTGTAATAATCCCATCCCAATAGAAACTTCAGATGGTTTAACCATTTCTTTATTCTCAAGAAGTAAACTATGGTCTTCAGTTACGTCTACTATACCGGTATGTGTTAATACACGATGAATATTCTTATTTGTTTTATGTCGTATGACTTGTTTAATCGGAGTAAAACCGGATTCTGTCCATACATCCGCGTGTATAAAACCAATTTCCTTACCATCATCTCTCTTAATATAATCATTTATAAGTGTATCAATCCTACACGTTTCAATAATACCATCTCGACGAATGAGTAAAGGTGTATCTGGTGTTACAGAATCACCATACCTTACCTTTGCACCCGGAAAATGTTTCTCAACATAATTCTTTGTATCCTCTATCATCATACGCCCTTTCATAGTTGTAGAAGACGCTATAGGCACACACGGTAACATACCTTTAGACGCACCCGTAAAACCGTATACAGAATTCATTGAAATCTTATACGCTAATTGTTTACCATTATACATCTCTTTCAAAGACCCCGTCGAATTAGCCATATCTTTTTTAGCCTGTTTTCTAAACTGTTTAAGTTCTGTTAATATACTTGGTATAAGACTCGGTACATTTTGTACAAATTTATAATTTCCAAACGTTTCGATCTCTAAATCAGGATATAAATTTTTATTTTCGTATACAGGATCCATTATCAAAGTAGAATAACACAAATTGTGTCCCACCATTATAGACGGGTACAGGGCTTCAAAATCAAGGGCGGTTATCGGTGTATAATACGCACCCTTTTGCGCCTCCAATACAGTTGCACCTTCGTACCCATCGACAAGACCCTGTCCCCACTCTATAGTGGGAACAAGGTACCCCATTTCCCTCGCTTTTTTAGTTAACTGACTAAACACTTTAATCTGTTGACCTCTCTCAACTAAATAACATAGAGGAACCCATGTCGCTTTTGCCATTTCAAGAAGATTTATAAGTGTACATAATTTAGAAAGTAATTTATGTGGAAGTAAAGTATCTTTTATACAATATTCTGCAACCTCACGTAATTTTATAGGGTCTTCCTCTCTAAAACGAGCAAACATTTCTTTAGCAGGCATATCAATCTTTTGATCACCCAAATATAATTTTGAAACGTTATCGAGTTTATACGAATCGAGTTTGTACCCCTTTTTAACCTCGTGAAACATATCAAAAATGAAACGACCGGGTATAGGTAATAATTTAAGTTCATTATCACCAAGTGCACTCGAAGACAATTTTTTTACTTTCATCTCACACGTATGACCCTTAAGCTTACTCATTTCATAAAATTCAGGCGAACACCCAACCATATCAGCTCGCGTCATTATATAATTCATATCAAAACCAAATATGTTCCAACCAGTTATTATATCTATATCCATTTCTAACATGTATTTACTAAACGCTTCTAGCATCTTACACTCAGAATCGTAACTTAGAATAGTACAATCTTCAAGATTACTATCCGTTTGTTTATAACAAAAACAGGTTTTGTTATAAGGAACATCGCTACCAAAAGAACATAGGGAAATTGCAATTTGAAAACAACAATCACCTAATATCTCAGCATCAGGAAATTTACCAGTCGAACTATTACATTCAATATCAAGAGATGCAACTACAAAAGGTGCAGTTTCAGGTTTATCGACCGGTTTTAAATTTTTCCAATTATTACACGTTATATCAATATCAGTATTTGCATAATTCGCTTCAGTACACTCACTACCAGAATCTAACCACCCAGTTGACTGAATACCAGTTGTGTGCATTAATCTAAGTACAGGATCCAAATTAGACTCATACAGTTTCAATTTTATCTCTTCACCAGTATATTTCCATTGCCCAGTTTCTTGTTCGTTCACAATATTGAATACCCATTCATACATTTTCAAAGGTCTTTTTAGCATATACCCAACCTTACGACGATTCGCGAGTGTATCGAAATTAAGTTTCATAAAATAAAATTTTTTACTATTTTGAAATCCCCAAACATCCATAGAAGACTGTATATCGTAACTCATTTTTAAACCAGGACACACCTGTTTAATACTATCGTAATATAACTCAGCACGTTTATCGTAACCATCAGTAGGTAATTTAATAAAAAAATAAGGAGGGAAGTGTGTAGTGAGACATATAGATTTACCACTCTGTGTCTTACCAAATATATGTACTAAATGTTGGTCATCTTTGTCTTCAGTTTCCCAGGTAAGTGCTTGAAAGACGACCATTTTTCTTATTACGTTATCGCTCGATTTTTTTAATATACTATATTAGTAAAATATGTCAGCTGCTTTGATCGATCTAGTATCAGTAGGTGCACAAGATGTGTACATCACAGGCGACCCACAAGTCTCATTTTTCAGACAAAACTATAAACGTCATACCAACTTCTCTATAAAACCAGAACGTATGGATTATATCGGAACATTCACTTCAGGCAATGAAGTATCTATACCTATCAAATCGAAAGGTGATCTTTTGAGTTACGTGTGGATTGAAAATGCCAATATTAACAATAATAATCATGATAAATGTATTTTTAAATCCAAGAATACAACATCGGATGAAACTTCACCAACTGAATTCTCTTTGTGGATTGGTGGTCAAGAAGTTACAAAACTGGATTCACTTTTTATTAATACCATACATAATACGTTATACAATGAATCGTCGGCGAAAGCGGTGTGTGCCGCGACGACCCAAGATGGTGGTGATAATGTTTCCCCCAATAGTTACATAATCCCATTCTTCTTTAGTGAAGATTGGACGAAATCTTTACCACTCGTCGGTCTTCAATACCACGAAGTTGAAATTAGAATTAAGTGTAGAAATGGTACGTTTAACTTGGGTTCTTCTCCAAAGGTATACGGTTCGTACGTATTTGTCGACACAGATGAGCGCGAATTCTTTGCAAACGGTGAACACGAACTTCTCATTACACAAACACAACATCAACCAATGTCTGCTTCCGATACGTCGGTCGATCTTTCGTACTTTAACCACCCAGTAAAGGCCGTTCATATAGCTGCGGGTTCCACTATTGGAGACGCCAACGCTGAAATCGACGCCACATCATACACTTTAACTGACGCGTCTATGTTCATCAACGGTGCTCCACTCTTTGAAAATATGACACACGAATACCACAGAAACATCGTTCCATCGAGACACTGTTCGGTTCTTAACACCACGGTCGATTCGGAAAAAATATATACATGGCCATTCTGTCTTACCATGAACAAGTCTCAACCAACGGGTACCTTGAACTTTTCGCGAATCGATAACGCGAAGATAAATATTAATACTCCAGGGAGTACAAACATTGATATGATTCGTGCGTATGCGGTCAACTATAACATTCTCAGGATTAAGAATGGTATGGGTGGCGTCGCATTCGGTAACTAATAATTAATTATAACGTCCCCGTAGAACCAAAACCTCGGTTCGCGCGCATAGTTTTTTGTAATTCATTTACTTCTTGTATAAGAGGTGTCGAACACTTCTCTAAAATCAACTGAGCAATTCTTTCCCCTTGTTTAATTTCGAACGGAACTGATCCGAGATTAAATAAGCAGACCTTAAGTTCACCCGTATAATCAGGGTCAATCACACCCGCCCCGACGTGAATTCCGTATTTTACAGTTAAACCTGATCTAGGCGCTATGCGACCATAACACCCATAAGGAATAGTCGCACACACACCCGTACTTACAATATCCCTAGAATTTGGTTGAATAACCAAATCGTTTAAACTGTATAAATCGTACCCAACTGAACCTGGAGACGCGCGTGTCGGTAAAGTTGCATCCAGTGTTAATCGTTTAATTTGAAGTGTTTCCGGCATTATATTTTATTTATATACTCAAACTTTCTTTAATTTATTTAATCGTCTCACAAGTATCCATAAAATTATAAAAAGTATAACTGTTTGAATAAAAAATACATCTCCATTCGTTACATTATACCCAATAATAGGAATACGAATCATACCATAATCTTTAGTATGACATATCGTTTTTTCACCCCTATTATACATATACTTTGTTAAGTCTTCTATTATTTGAGGACAATACCTTTTATACCTATTCGTACTTATTTCACCTCCCATTATATTATCTTCATCCGTCCAAAACGAATTTTTATAATCAACCTTTTTATTTAAATTTTTAATACCATTTGTCTCCATATCAATGTGTGTCGAATGCTTATGGTTTATTATTTTTTGCGCACCTTCACGTGTAATAAAATATGCCGCTGTCGACCCCGAATACTTAGTATTTTTATCTTTTGTTTTAGGACATATACCATCACAGTGTAAACTTAGATAATCCCAATCTATATTATCAAGTTTCTTTTCCAAATGATCAACGTTAGTAAATAAAGGAAAAGCATCGTCTTCCATTATCAAAGCAACGTTATAAGGATCATTATCTAAAAAATATTTAAGTGCTTGTATATGACTATACGTACACCCAATACCAGATCTAGACGCAAAACTATCGACTCCTAAAAGAAAACCAAAATGTTTTTTTATTTCTATTTTACTAATGTCATCGTACATATACCCACTTATACGCGTAGGATATATACCAACCTCGTTAAGTTTATTTTCCTGAACTTCGTACCGTTTCTTTTGCGAATCCAAATTTATAACATATGTATTAAAATACATTATATATTATATTAACATTATATTTAAAAGTATAAGTTCAATACTAATTAATAATGAGTTTGAAAATCATAATGGGGAACATGTTTTCGGGTAAAACGTCCGAACTCGTTCGACGTTTAAAAAGGTACGAGGTTATAGGAAAAAGTATACTCGTCATAAACTCGAGTAAAGATACACGGTGTTTAGAACACGTTCTACGAACACATGATAACATGAAATTTGATTGTATAAAAACAAATAATCTTAACGAACTCAATTACGATAAAGTAGACATAATAGCCATAGACGAAGCGCAGTTTTTCATAGGGTTAAAAGTTTTTGTTAAAAAGGCACTTGGTGACAGTAAAACAGTTTTATTAACAGGTCTCGACGGTGATTATAAACAGGATAAAATAGGTGAAATTTTAGATTGTATACCACTCGCTGATAAAGTTTTCAAATTATCAGCTATGTGTATGGAATGTATGGACGGAACACACGGTCCTTTTACGAAACGTATCGTTAATAGCGATAAGGTCGAACTCGTAGGTGGTAAGGAAATGTACATGGCCGTTTGTAGAAAACATCTTTAGAAAAAAAAATATTCAATTATACTAAATGGATACCCAACCCGAAAAAAGTGCCAAATTAACCGATATTCAATTCTTTTTGTTTACCATGCCAGCTATAGTAACTTTAACATTAGCATTACTCATATTACTCGATAAACGTGCAAGACAAAACCCAGTAGCGTATATATCCCTATTCTTATCTGGTACACACTTGTACCATCATTACACGCTCACAAGATTACAAAACAAGATAAAGTTATAAATAGTATAATATACAATTAAAAATGTTTATGATCGAAGAACCTTACGGATTATCACAATTTCAGTGTTGGTTAATATCACTCACACTCGGAATTGTTTTAATAAAAAGAAAACGTCGCGGTGAAAATTATCTTGACGAATTATAAATGAACGCATTACAGGGAAAAGCACCTTTCATGAGCGCCGTATTTGCAAATCTTATTTTTCAGGGTCTCGTCGCGTACCAATCCGCTAAAACCGTCATAGAAAGCCCATCGTATAGCGAATTCATGGCCAGAAATGCACTGTTTAATTTACTCCTTTTAATAGGTTTATTTTTAGTACTCGTATTTACTAAATTAAGTTTACCGTTCAAGTTTGGTCTATTCACGATCATATCGATTCTCATGGGCGCTTACCTTTCGCCACAAGCTAATATAAAAGAGGCACTTTTAGAGGTCGTTACTATATTCATAGGTATGTTTATACTTGGTCTTCTTAGCGTCCAATTCGGGTTCGATCTAAGACCACTCGGTGTACTCTTATTCTTCGGTCTCTTAGCGCTCATACTCTCGCGACTCTTTAGCCCCGGTGAAAAAAAATACGCGAAAATAGGGTCGTTACTATTTGCCTTATTTGTTGTTTTTGATACAAACAATATCTTAAAAAAGAATTACGGTGGTGATTTCATAGATGCATCGCTCGATTATTTCTTAGACATAATCAATTTACTCCAGTATAGAATGGACGATTAACATATTTTTCTGCTAAAGTTTTCCTTTAGTATAAAAATATATATCAATGATAAGAATGAGTTCTAATAGAATTAATAATAATAATAATTCAATGAATAATAACAAAACCAATACAAATGAAAATGAAAACGAAACCATAAAAAGAAATAATAATAATAATGTTGGGTATAACCTTAATAAAAACAGGTTTATATATAGACCAAAAACAAATATTAAAAATAATAAAATTAATAATAAAAATAGAAATAAAATTGTTAGTGCCAATGCCAGTCATAAGGTTTATACTGGTGCCAACCGTAAGGTTTATACTGGTAAAGTAAGAACGTTACCTTTAAAAAAAATAGGGAAAAATTGGCACCCACTAGAAAAAAATTTTTCAGTTCCAAAAAATACCACAGCGAACATTGAATATAGAAAAAAAATAGGGAAGTTGAAAAAACGTGAATCTGGTCCAGTTTCTTCAAAAGTTCGTAAACCAATAAATAGAAATAGGGGTGTGGTAACGAACAAAGCCCGAAACGTCGCGCAGAAGTTGCTTTCGACTTTCCCTAATAATGTATCACAAACTAATATACGCCCAAATACCATTAAAAAGTTACCAAACAGATTAGGTGAATTTATAAATCAGGATTTTAACACGCTTGTTAATAATGCTAATAATATATTTACAAGAGGTCTTAAACTAATATATAGTAAATCGGTGTATACCCAGATAACAAGATTTTTATCAAACAAAAATACAAACAGTCGAAAAGAAATAATTGCTAAACAAATAGATCAAATAAAAAATAATTACGTTCCACTATCTAATGATATGAAAACAAGAGATTTTAATAAGCGTACACAAGGCGATACAAATTTTGAAATAGATTTCTTATTTCTTATATGGTTGGATTTAACACACGACGGATCAACAAAACGGACTTTTCAGCAATTCTTAGAATCAAGTTTTAAAAAGATATTCATAAAAGGTGATATTACATTACCTCGCGGAAATACACCAATGATTAACAATATTTTAAGTTTATACAACAAAAAATCTGGTATTAAACAGGGTAGTAATGGTATTATATATAAAGATGGTACGGGGAATTGGGAAAAATTAATTAAACATAATTTAGATCATATATTTGGAATAAATGAAGGTATTAGTATCTTATCCACACAAATAAATGTGAGTTCTATTAAATCCAACGTTACTAATCCTTTATTAGTTCATATTGATGCTGAAAGTAAAAGGGGTGTAATAACAAAATTACAAGAGAGAAGTAAATTAGGGGGTAAAAGGAAAATTATGAAATTTAACAATATAACTAATCTAATTGACCCAGGTGTTTATAAATCCAGTTCTTTTGAATCTGAACTATCTCCATTTCTCACACAAAACTCACCAAAATCTCGCCACTATTGGAATTTTGACGAAACAAATTTTAAAATTGGAAATCTATGGATAAAACCAACGTTAAATGATACTTATATATTAAATAAAGGTAATCGTGAAATAAATGCAGGTGTGTCCGCAGCACAAGCGAGTACGGCAGCAAATACTACTAATATTGATACCATTCTTGGAAAATTTTTAGGTGATTTTGCACAAATATTATACTTAGCTAATTTGAGTCACTCGAGACAAGGAATAGCACTAGGCACTAACGATGCTATGATGTCAGCAATGTATATTTTTATATTTAAGCGTTGTAAAATTCGAAATCCACCACTTTTAATAATAGATACCGGTGAAAATAATAGTGCACTTTTTTACGGGTTTAATAATGGTAATTATATAAATTTAAGTAAAGGTGTTAAAAATACAAGCGTACATAAACTTCAAGAAATTCAAAGAGCCCCTAATACCAATATGACTATGCGTAATAACAGGTTTCCATCATCATCTAAACGAAATAGAACAGTGTCAAGACTTAATACGATTAACGAAAGTTTTAATTCACCATCACCACAAACTAATAAAAAACGTAAAACTAATACTCCCCCTTCCCCTCCAAAGAAACGAACTTTATGGGAAAAAACGAAAAAGGCATTGTTCAAAAAGAAAAAATAATTTTATAACTATATAATAAATGACCCGAGTTCATTTAAAAAAGAGTCCAAGACTCGATAAAAAGTTCCGCATCACGTTCGAAAACGAACGTTTCGTTGATTTTGGTGCAAGGGGATACTCAGACTATACACTACACAAAAATCCTATGCGTATGCGTTCTTACGTAACGAGACATGGCGGATTCGTTCCACACATGGTCCAAAAACAAACCGATCCTAAACTTATTCACGTAAACATGCTCGATGTTACTAAAAGCGATACAGAAAACTGGGGTAAAACAGGTATCTATACGGCAGGGTTTTGGTCACGTTGGCTTCTTTGGAGCCAACCTACTATGGAAAGTGCTAAAAAAACAATGACTAAGAAATTTGGTTTAGTTTTTCTTTAATACCGCGTTTTTTAAGGTTCGCTTTCAAAGCGGTCATTAAATTCGCGCGAGGGTTACGTACCATAGGACGTGGAGGTGGAGGTGGAGGTGGAGGTGGAACTGGTGCACGTCTGACTGGTGTCAATGTTGTTTTCGAAGGTTTTGCTTTTGGTAAAGGTACGTTAGAACCAGACATGGTTTTGAATAAAGATTTACACGTACGTAAAAGTTTTTTTGTCTCTCGAACCTGAATTTCCAAAGCCGGTGCTTGTCGTCTTTGAATTTTCATATCGAGTTCCTTTTCGGTTAACGGTACGCGTTTACCTTTAATCTTTTTTGTTACGCGAATACCGAGTCGTTTCGCTTCGGCTTTTAACGAATCAATCTTCATTTATATTAACCAATAATATTTTATTAAACTAAAAAAAGTTGTCCGTTCTATACATTTTAGCCTGGAATGAACCCGTTTGTCCTAAAACCGAAACGTCTTCATTACCATAGAATTCCTGACACCCAATATCTTCCATACAATCACGCGCATTATGTGTAATAGGAAGCGGATATTTCTGATCACCTGGTGTGACCGTATAATAATGGTACCTGTCGCGTCTCCCACGGACCTCTTTACCGTATAAAGGTAAAGTTTCCTCATCCGAACCCATCAATATACCCATTTGTTGGACATGTCCGGGTTTGTATTGTTTGATTGGTGGATCTCTATATTCTGTCTCGACTGGAACGCGTACTGGTACTTGAACCGGTACTTGAACTTTTATAGGAACTTTTTCTTGTTTTTTAATAATTATAGGGTTATAAAACTGATACACGATAATTGCAATAAGTACGATTACAGTAACAAATAATATTTTTGTTTTATTTTTATTCGTAATCTTCATTTATATCTACGTAGATTTTTTCTTTAGTTTGTATAGTGGTGAAAAATCAATACGATTTAAACGAAACTGCACAAGTAACCACAAAAAGAATAAAAGACTTTTTAGTAAATTATTCGCAGATGTATCATCCATTTTGTATATAGGTCCGACAACGCGTCCAAAAAAAGTTTCTTCTTTTTTATTTCCTGTAACAGCCATTTCCATTTGCGTTAATGCACATGTATCATCGTTCACAGACCAATGGTAAAAAATAAAAGGTACCAAAAGTGAATAAAATTCTAAGTTTTGTTTATTTTTCGTGAATGGAACTACAAGCATAGTTATAAGGAAAAGTAAATGGATAAAAAATATAATGTTCATATCTATTAGTATGAGCGAAGAAAAGAAACTGCCTAAAATATGGCATCCACAACAGGAAAAAATACTTAAGGCTTGGGGTGAAGCCGCTGCCTGTTATAGATATATGCATTACCAGGCGTATTGTTCATACAAGAATCAGAGTATGAAATTCACAATACCTCTTATAATAGTAAGTACTATTACAGGTACGGCGAACTTTGCTCAAGAAACATTTCCTCCTACTGTCCAACCTTTTGTACCATCCGCAATCGGTGGTTTAAATCTTATTACCGCTATAGCAACTACTATAATGCAATTTCTTAAAATTAATGAACTCATGGAAGGTCATCGCGTTGCTTCGGTCCAATACGGTAAAGTTTCGAGAACTATTCGACTCGAATTAACATTACCACTTTCAGAAAGAACGCAAAACGGTACAAATATGATAGAAAATATGCGTGCGGAATACGATCGTTTAATAGAACAATCCCCAAACGTACCTAAATATATAATAGACTCTTTTGAAAAAGAATTTCCCGATGATAATGCATTTTTCAAACCGGAGATCATGCATATTCAACCAATAACACCTTTTAAAGCTATAGCAGAAAATACAATAATGACAAAATTGAAAGATGCTGTAGGTGGTACAGCAAAAAGAGAACTTAAAAAGGAACTCGATGATATACGAGGTAACGTACAGACCGCCAAGAAAACAATAAAAGCTGATATAGAAAGTAAACAACAACGTATAAATGAAATATCGGATTTAAAAGAAAAAGGACTCGTTAGTTTGAAAGGTGATCTCATGAAAGAAATACGTCGAAGAACTGAACTCATGGAAGTTGTGACTGAAATACCCAAAGACGAAACTGATACTACAGAATCTTCGACAGACGATTCGAAAGATAAACAATCATAATAAACATGGTTAAGTTAAAGAAACCAATACAAAATATATAAGGAATAATTTTCTTTTTTAAAGGATCTATTACACGGTCTTGAAGAACATTATTATCTAAAAGAATATCTAAAGCCTGATTAGTAAGATCGTCTCCTTCATCTGTCATGGATTCATTTGTTATAATAAAAAAAGAAAAAAAGAAAAATGTATTAACGCTCCATGAACATGAAATTAAAAAACTTAAACAATATTTAAAAGAAAATAAAAACGTTTTTTTATGTGGACAATCTGGGTACGGTAAAACTTTTGTATTGAAAGAAGTTTTAAACGAATCAAATAGTATAGAAATATGGGATGAGATTCTGAGAAAAAAAGATATTTTTATGGATACTATAAAAAAATCTAATATGTATAGCTATATAGAAGATTACGAAAGTGATATACACGTTTATAAATCTATTATTGAATCCGTATCTAACGGTAATAAAATAACAAATAAACCTATAGTTATAACATCAAAAAATGTTTATTTTATCGATAATTTCGTTACAATTATTATGCCTAAAAGAAGTGAAAAAGAAATAATGTCTCTTAAACCATCACACCCTAATTGTAAGGAAGCCGCTACACTGTGTAAAGGAAATCTAAATAATTTTTTTTATTATTTAGATTTTCCAAGTACAAAAGATGTTTTTAAAACACCAAAAGATATTATAAATGACGTTTTATGTAACGATGAAAATATTGATATAACAGATTCTCTACACGAACATGGTCACGTTTGGTCGGCTATTCAGGAAAATTATATAGACGCGATAGACGATAACGCCGAAAAAATAACAGAATCAATAACAAACGCAGATGTATACGACGTGGAAATGTATAAAGGTGATTGGGACGTCATGCCTTTTTTTACACTAAACGCCATTAAAATTCCAAAAATGTATTTTACTAAAAAGTTAATTCCAGAAAATATACGCCCGGGTAAGTTTTGGACAAAGTTCGGTAACCAAAAAATGAGACAACAAAAAATTAGAAATATACAAATACAATCGTATTCTAAATTTAATCACCATGAATTCATGTTATTTAGAATGTATGCACAAATAGGTGACGTTTCTAAATTTAAAGAGTATAATTTAACACCCCAAGATTTTGACGTCATGAACCATTTAGCTATACAAAATAAACTTAAACAACGCGAAGTTACAAAAATAAAAAAGTTGATTAAAGAAGAAATAGCAAATTAAATCATACTAAATGTCTACAACCACTAACACGGATGACGAAGATGATTTTAAAATCACACGTGTTATTGGTAACGAAATATTATATTACGGGGAAATCACCGACGATGATATTCTCGAATTTATAGAAGAGTTTAAGAAACTCGAAATTAAACTTCTTAAACAAAAGGCGGAACTCATAGGATACGAACCAGTTATACGCGTACACGTGTGTAGCGGAGGAGGTGATTTGTTCGCGGGTCTAAGTGCGATGAACATACTCGAAAAGTCTCGCGTTAAGGTTATCACGATCGCACAAGGTGAATGTGGTTCGGCGGCAACGTTCCTTCTTTTAGGTGGACACGAACGTCTTATCGGTAAGAACGCACACGTTCTCATACACCAAATATCCACGACCGGGTTTTGGGGGAAATACGAGGAAGTTAAGGATGAAATGAAAATGTGCGATAAACTCATGGATATGGTTAAGAAAACGTACCTTGAAAAGACGTCTATTCCAGATAAACAACTTAAGAAACTCATGAAACGCGACAT
>Ga0208407_1000160_pt1 | contig 31002 bp, 20 predicted proteins | sample ETNtaG_9_FD_185775 | JGI IMG/M metagenome (GOLD analysis project Ga0208407, IMG submission 185775) | Marine microbial and viral communities from oxygen minimum zone, Eastern Pacific Ocean - ETNP201406SV69 (SPAdes) (version 2) | ecosystem: Environmental > Aquatic > Marine > Oceanic ...
CTTTAAAACATTTACATGAAAGAAGTGATTAAGAATGTCTTTTTGCGTCCTTAGGTACATGTCGAGGAGTTTTGGGTCCCTTGTACCACTAAAACCGCGTCGTTCCCATTGTAAATAATCCATAATTCCTTCTGGAGTTTCAAATGCGTTGGGCGCAAATATATATTTGCCCAAAAGTGTCATGGCCCATTTTTGTTTATCCCCCGGAACTGGCCTAAAGGGTTTTTGGCTACCTTTTTGACCCACCAAAGAACGGTCCGTAAACACACCGCCAACATAGCGGGAAATCACCATAGCAGAATTGCTATATTCACGATTTAAAATAGAAAATGCATCAGTGAAGGCATGATAAGATTCACCGGGTCGTTCATATCTTTCTTTCAGTCCAGGATAAAGAGATCGTACAATGTCCATCCTTTGTTTGGCATATGCTATTGGATTTGTGCTCATATCAGATGTATTAACCCTTGGGTCAATTCCCTTCCCGGGGGATCGCATATCATCTGCGTCATTTCCAAAACGTAATTCATTTTTTGTAGATTGACTTAATAATAATTCTATACGTTCTTTTTCATCTGTTGTGCTCTCAAGGGATGGGGTATACCCAAATTTGATAGCCCAAATATCATATGGCCCCGGTGTTGTGGAATAAAATTGACCATGATGTTTTTGTTTATCATTCACGTTCACGGGCACATAATCCATAACAGACGATGTTAATCCAATCGGTTCGGTAATTATCCTGTTATGAATGTTTTTGAAACTATGAAGATGGCTAGCATAAAAATTGTGGTTTAATCCCAGAGTGTGCCCTACTTCATGAAGTGTCAGTTTTACTAGGCTTTCATAAATCAGCCGATGTTGCTCCAGTTGTGAAAAATTATCTACCGCGCCCAAGGTCGCCATTCCGAATAAATTTCCCTGATGTAAATAATCCGCAGCAAGACAGGTGTTGATGGGGTCCAATTTAAACTCTGAATCTGAGTTAAAAGTGCGATGAAGTTGTTCATATTTAACCCTATTTGTGAAATATACATATTCCAACATAATGTCTGCCCCAAGGATCTGGCCTGTGTTTGGATTGGCGAAACTAGGTCCATAGCCTCCAAAAGGAGGCCTCGGAGAAGATGTCCACCGGAGGACATTATAACGAATATCACCCGCATCCCACACCGCATCATCTGGTTGTACTTTTACTTGGATCGCATTATGGAAACCTGCTTGCTCAAACGCCTTATTCCACGCCAATACCCCTTCCTGAATTGCACCCCTAAATTCGAGAGGGGTTGTGTTTTCGATCCACCAAACAATGGGTTCTACTGGCTCAGAAATACCCTGGTCTGGATTTTTCTTTACTAGATTCCACCTGTGAATTAAATCTCTGTAGGGTGTTGCATCGTCAGGTGTTGTCATATCGGTCACCTGTGTTGTAAAATACCCAACACGAACATCTTCAAAGCGGGGCTGATACTGGTTTTCCGGCATCTGGATAAAGCTGTGCTGAATTTTTACGTTTACAGATCTTGGGTCTGTTAAACCGCGATCCGAGCCCCTGTTAGTGGGGAAAGGATTTGTATAAACATACTGTACAATCAAGTCAGTGTTTTCTGGATAATTGTGGATGGCAGCATATTTTGTTCTTTCTTTTGCTAGTTTACCCAGTTTAAATGGGTTTTTGTTCGGGCCTCCAGGTATAAATCCTCGCGTAATTTGATGAAGAGCTTCAGAAAGAAAAATATTATCAATATTAATTAAAATATTACCTTCCTTTTCTGCCACAATGGGAGATGCTGCTAAAATAGCTGTACTGATATTGGCGTCTGCAGAACGACTCAATGGATTATCTGGATCAAACCAGAATGCATTATTCTGAACTTCAAATTCTATTCTATTGAAATATCGGTTTAGTTTTAGAACTCGCGCGCCACTATAGCTGCCTTTGAAAACGCCCGTATTTAATTGACCATTTAATCCATGAACAAAATGAATAAATTCTTTTCCAATTTGATCATTATTTACCAACATAGACAATTTCCCGTTGGTGGTATCCTGGTATAAAGTAAAAAGACCCGAGATTTCTTTTTTGTCTTTTAGGGCTTCTTCCATGGACTTCTTTTTAGGTGCTTCTGCGGGTTTTATCTTACCCGCTGTTGCCGTGGGTGTTCGTCCGCCGGCTGAATCTTGCGCAAAAGAAAAAGTGAAAATTAAAACTAAGGTTATGTAAAGATTTTTCATATTAATGCCTTTTTTTCTTCGGAATGTAAAGATCTGTAATTGTGCCAGAAAACATTTCAGCGGCGGCGGAAAATGTTTCGCTCAATGTTGGGTGAGGATGAATTGTAAGTCCAATATCTTCAGTGTCTGCCCCCATTTCTATGGCCAGCATTCCCTCAGAAATCAAATCACCAGCGCCGGGGCCAACAATGCCCACACCAAGAACCTGTTTCGTTTCTGGGTCAAATAATATTTTTGTTTTCCCTTGACTTGCGCCAATGGTCAACGCTTTCCCACTGGCGGCCCAGGGAAAATCGCCCGTTTCATAAGGTATGTTTTTTTCTTTTGCTTCAATTTCTGTGAGTCCTGCCCAAGCTACTTCCGGGTCTGTATAAACAACAGACGGAATGGCTTTTGCGTCAAATGCCGCCGGGTGGCCGGAAGCCACTTCTGCAGCAACTTTTCCTTCGTGGGTAGCCTTATGGGCCAGCATGGGATTACCGGCTATATCACCAATTGCAAATATATTCTTTGTTGATGTGCGTTGATATACATCTACATTAATAAAACCAAACTCGTTCATTTCAATATCGGCTGAATCAAGATTCAAAAAATTTGAATTTGGTTTACGACCCACTGAAACCAACACTTTGTTAAAGTTTTTTCTCTCTATTCCTTCGTCATTTTCTATTGACACCGTTAGTGTGCCATCTTCATTTGTTTCAAATGAAATCACTTTCGATGAAACAAAAATTGATTCAAATTGGTTTTTTAATTTTCGTTGTAGCGGTTTTACCAGATCTGGATCTGTGCCTGGAAGCAAGGTGGGTAAAAACTCTACAACAGAGACACGTGAACCAAGCACCGAATAAACCTGGCCCAACTCCAAACCAATCACCCCACCGCCAATCACCAATAATTTTTCTGGAATATCTACGAGATCAAGCGCGGTCTTTGAAGTAAGTATTGATGGGTGATCTTTGGGAACGCCAGGAATCATTACTGAAGTAGAGCCAGCAGCAATTATACATTTACCAAAAGAAATAGATCTGTGACCATCTTCCGTTACTATATTTAATTCTGAATTGGATTTGAATTTGGCCATTCCTTTTATCGTATTTACTTTTCGCAATTTTGCCATTTGGGCAATACCGCCATTTAATTGTGAAACAATTTTATTTTTATGTGTGCGGAGTTGATCAATATCAATTGATGGTTTTCCAAAAGTCACACCCATTTTTGATAAGTGTTCAGCATCGCTCATAACCTTTGAAATATGGAGTAATGCTTTAGATGGAATACAGCCACGATTAAGACATACTCCACCTAATTCATTGTCGCGATCAACAAGTAAAACTTGTTTCCCTAAGTCAGCCGCGCGAAAAGCCGCTGCATATCCACCGGGGCCAGCTCCAATAACAACTATTTCATAATGTTTAAGTTCTGTCATTGATCAGTCTTTAAAATAAGATAGATCACAAAGTACTGATGCCAATTTGGATGTAAAGGCAGCGGCGGATGCACCATCAATTACTCGATGATCATAAGATAAAGAAAGGGGCATTATAAATCGTGTTTTAAATTCTCCAGTTGCCTTATCATATACCTGTTTCCAGGCGCTCCTAGATACACCCATGATGGCTACTTCAGGTGGGTTTACGATGGGCGAAAACCAGGTTCCACCAATACCTCCTAAACTGGAAATAGTAAACGTTCCACCTTTTATTTCATCGGGTTTTAATTTTGTTTCTCGGGCACGAACACTTAAATCCGCGAGCTCTTCTGATAGGTCTATAATTGATTTTTTATCTACATCTCGTACAACCGGCACAGTAAGTCCGGACGGCGTGTCTACGGCAATTCCCAAATGGTAATAATTTTTCAATACCAAATTTTTGTCTGTGTGGTCTAATGAGCTGTTAAACTCGGGCATTTCTTTTAGAACGACAGTTGCGGCCTTCATTAAAAATGGAAGAAATGTTACTTTTATATCTTGCTCTGCGGCTTGTGTTTTTAATTTTTTTCTATAACTATCTAAATCCGTAATGTCGGCATTATCAAATTGAGTAACGTGGGGTATCGTCTGCCAAGCTTGTTGGAGCCGTTGACCGGTTATAAGATTAATCCTAGTAAGTTTCTGGACTTCAACTTCGCCCCACTGTGAAAAGTCAATTTCTTTCTTTTCTGCGGGAATGTTCCCAGATGATATAGCCATCTGTCGCCTGATATGGTTATTCAGATCATTTTTTGTGATGCGGTTTTTTTGGCCAGATCCTTTAATGGCCTGAAGGTTGATTCCTAGTTCTCTTGCTAATCTCCTAACGCCGGGTGACGCAAATACAGCGTTGTTTGAAGTGGGTTCTTCTACATTCGGTTCCAGTTCAGGTTTCTCTATTTTGAGCGGTGGTTTTTCTTTTTTCGGTTTTTCTTCCGTGGGCATTTTTTCTTTTTGCGTATCTCCTGTTAGTTTGATATTCATGAGAATTTGTCCGGGTTTCAATTCGTCCCCAACTGAAACCAGTATTTCGGTAACACTCCCGTTGACATCTGCTGGAATTTCCATGGATGCCTTTTCTGATTCTAACACCAATATAGTATCATCAGAAGTAACTATGTCGCCTACGGAAACGCTTACTTCGCTTACTTCAGCACCATCAATGCCTTCTCCTAGGTCTGGCAATAAAATTTTTTTAATCATAGTATTTCCTAAACCATTAATGGGTTTGGTTTTTCTGGGTCCAAATTATATTTTTTCATTACATCGTCTCCTTTTGACTTATCCATTTTTCCATCCAACACCAACGCGCGAATAGCAGTCAGAACAATATAATACCGGTCTACTTCAAAGAAATGACGTAGGTTTTCCCGGGTGTCACTGCGGCCAAATCCATCGGTACCCAATGCATAATAGGGGCCGGGTACATAGGGCCCGATTTGCTCGGAAACCATTTTTACATAATCAGATGCAGCTACCGTGGGAACACAGTGTTTGCTTAAGCACATCTCTAGGTGGGATTGCCTTGGTTCCTTGTTGGGGTTGATCAAGTTCCATCTTTCCACTTCCTCTGCGTTACGACGAAGCTCGCTAAAACTGGTGACATTCCAGATGCCCGGCTCTATACCCCAATCCTTTTTTAACAGTTCTGCTGCTGCAACAACTTCCCCTATAATGGGCCCACTTCCAAACAATCGTATTATTGGTTTTTCTGTGGATCGAGTCTTATACAATCCTTTGATAATATCATCAGCAATACCATCCGGCATGGACGGGTGCGCATAATTTTCATTCTCAAGAGTAAGGTAATAAATCACATCTTTATCATCCTGGCACATTTCTTTCATTCCATGATGGATAACTGTTGCAATCTCGTAGGCATAGGCTAAATCATATGCTTTTACGTTCGGTGTTGCGGCAGCAGCAAGATGGCTATGTCCATCTTGATGTTGAAGTCCTTCACCATTTAATGTGGTTCTTCCGGCCGTCCCTCCTAGTAAAAAACCCCGGGCACGCATATCGCCGGCAGCCCAAATAAAATCCCAGATGCGCTGAAACCCAAACATGGAATAATAAATATAAAATGGAATCATTTTGATACCATGTGTACTGTAACTCACGCCGGCTGCAATAAATGATGAAATAGCCCCAGCTTCATTTATCCCTTCTTCTAAGATCTGGCCATCTTGGGCTTCTTTATAATACAGGAATTGGTCTGAGTCCACCGGATCGTAGAGTTGTCCTTTGTGAGAATAAATTCCCAACTGTCTAAAAAGTGGATCCATTCCGAAAGTCCGTGCTTCATCTGGAATGATGGGAACTATATGTTTACCAAGGGATTTATCTTTTGTTAATAATGTTAAAAGGCGTACGTAGGCCATTGTAGTAGAAATTTCTCTTTCATCGGTTCCATCTAGCAATTCCTGAAAAATGGAAATCTCGGGGATATTTAATGCAGTGGATCTATCTGTGCGAATCGGCATCGAACCGCCCAGCGCTTTTCGTTTTTCTTTTAAATATTTATATTCTAGGCTGTCTTTGGCAAAACGATAAAAGGGAGCTTTCATAGCTTCAGTATCGGTAAGTGGTATATTAAATCTGTCTCTAAAATACAGGAGCTCATTTTGATTCAATTTTTTCTGATTGTGGGTGATGTTCCGACCTTCTCCCGCTTCACCCAAGCCATACCCTTTAATGGTCCGTGCCAATATCACAGTTGGTTTTCCCTTACAGTTCATCGCTTCATTGTAGGCCGCATAAATCTTCATAGGGTCATGGCCTCCTAGTCTCATTTTCGCCAATTTCTCATCAGATATATGTTCAACCCTTTTTAAAAGTTCGGGATATTTCCCATAAAAATGTTCCCGGATGTACGCACCGCCTTCAACGACATATTTCAAAAGGTCGCCATCAACCACCTCTTCAAATCGTTGTAAAAGTAAACCGTCATGGTCGTTCTCCCAAAGTTCGTCCCAGTCAGAACCCCAAATCACTTTGATTACATTCCATCCCGCACCTCGAAATGCGCCTTCCAATTCCTGGATTACTTTTGAGTTCCCGCGGACGGGCCCATCTAATCTTTGCAAATTACAATTTACGACAAACACAAGGTTGTCTAAATTTTCTCGGGATGCCAGTGTAAGCGCCCCTAGGGATTCTGGTTCATCCATTTCTCCGTCTCCAAGATAGGCAAAGACTTTCCGGCCTGTATCCTCCATAAAATGACGATCAATCAGGTAACGCATAAATCTAGCTTGGTATGTGGCCATGATTGGTCCGAGCCCCATAGACACCGTGGCGAACTGCCAAAATTCCGGCATAAGATATGGGTGTGGATAGGATGATAGGCCTCCCTTTTTTGATAATTCGCGACGAAAATTATGCAAATGATCTTTGTTTAGCCTGTCCTCCAAATACGCCCGTGCATATATCCCTGGCGATGCGTGGCCCTGAAAAAAAACCAGGTCTTGTCCATCCGGATGATCTACTCCCTTAAAAAAATGATTAAAAGCCACTTCATAAAGCGTTGCTGCGGATGCATAAGTTGAAATATGGCCTCCAATTCCAGGTGTTTCTGTATTGGCTTTTGTCACCATGGCCATGGCGTTCCAGCGAACAATGGATTTTATTTTTCTTTCAATTTCTCGATCGCCGGGATATGCCGGCTGTTGGCTTGGTAAAATCGTATTTACAAAAGGAGTCGTCGTATTAAAGGGAAGCCGCGCGCCTTTTGATTGGGCATAATCAATAAGTGTTTCCAAAAGGTGTCGAGTGCGTTCATACCCGTGTTCTTCTAAGGCGTCTTCTATAGATTCGATCCATTCCTGTGTTTCTTGTGGGTCGGGATCACTGTAGGGATTCATCATAAATAAATTAAATTCAAATAGCTATTGTGAGCCTGAAAGTTACGATAAATAATCTACTTATCCACAGAAGAGCAGACGGGCTACATTAGGCTCAAACTACGATTTCCTTCCAATCTCCTTTTGAAATCTTCCACACCATGATTCCAGCGAAAAGACCCATGTAAACAGGAAATAGTAGCCAGGGTGCTTTAAATCCCATGTTTAGTACCACGCCAAAAACATAACTGCCTAAAACAATTATGCCCCACGTTAAGCACGATTCCACCACGGCGGGAAAAAGGGTGTTTCCGGCGCCCGAAAGAGCAAACCAGAGAGTAAATCCAATAGCGTCTAAAAATTGCACAGCCCCAATCATTCTTAAACCAAAGGCCCCCAGTCGAATTATTTCAGGATCGTCTGTAAATAGGAAAAGATAATATTCTGGAATTAAAATAAAGCTCATTCCCATAGTCCCCATTATATATACAGAAATCCGTATAGATTCCTTAATGCTTGCTTCGGACTTATGAATTTTCTTTTCACCCATATATTTTCCAACCAAGGTAGCACAGGCTTGCCCTACTCCCAATGCTGGCATAAAGGATGCGTGCATAATGGTAAATAATAATTCCGTAGTAGCAAGCTCTAGTAGGCCAATCATACCCATGATTTTATAAAAAACAGACCAGCCCGCAGCGATCACTGCCTCCTGAATCCCCTGGGGAAGAGCAAGTTTTAACTGGCGCATCATCATGGTTCTGTCTGTGGAAAGATTAAAAACAGAAAAACGGTCTTTTATTTGACTGGAAAAAAGGAATAAAAAATAATGCACCGCCATACAGATAGATGCAATTAAGGTTGCGATGGCGGCTCCTTTCACGCCCATGGCTGGAAAGGCAGTCCATTGCCAAAGATTTGACAAAAAGGATAAGGCCGGTAATGTGTCGGCAAAAAATTGCGTCACACCGTCGGAACCATAAATGAGCCCTGCATTAAGATAAACATTGATGGCGTTACTGGTTACGGTCACGCTCATGTGTATTTTAGTTTTTTCCACCCCAGTAAAAAACCCCTGGAAAACGAAGCTGTACGCGGAAAAAAAAAGGCTTATAAAAACGATGGCTGTGTAGTCTATGGCAAGACGTGTGGCGGTTATATCTTGAATAAAATATGGGATGAAATCCTTAGCCCAAAGCCAACCTGCCAATGAAATTGGTAGTGCGTAGAGCGTTGCCATGAATAATCCGTTGTGTAGTGCGGTGCCACATTCTTTATCAATCTTTTGTCCTAGGCGACGGGACGCCAGCGTCTGTACGCCTGTCCTTATCCCCAGCACAAAACTGAGAGCTCCCCAGAAAAGCATTGCTCCCATCCCCGTGGCAGCTAATGCTTCAGCGCCGAGCCGCCCAACCATAGCCACGTCTACCATGCTCATAAGAACTCGGCTCAAATTGCTTACAATAACGGGTAGCGCTAAGTTGAAAACTTCTTTGGAAATTTGTTTATCCTGAGGAAAAACGAACCGAAACACGATTATAATTCTTTAATACAAATATTTTTTTCTAATAGAAATGATCGCGTTTTACTACAAATGGGTGCTGATGTTATAACTGTAATGATCATGTTAGAATTAATTCGATGGATAGCCTGTGCCTGTTTCAATATTCGCTGACCGTCTTTCATAATGATGCGACTTTTCCGATTTATTATGATGGAAATATTGTTTTTTCCAATTTGTCGTAGAATAGTTCGAGACGAAAGTTTGTATCTTTTGGGGTCGATATGTTTCATATTCAATTAATAATAAGCATAGAAATTAAACTCGAAGCAATGTGTGATTTATAATGAAAATTCATACTTCTAAAGATGTTCAACTGGCCCTAGAAACTGGACAACCTGTTCTGGCATTAGAATCAACCATTATCGCTCATGGTATGCCTTTTCCTGATAATCTTAAATTTGCGCAACAGGGGGAGGTGTTATGCAGAGAGCGTGGGGTTACACCAGCAATGATTGCTATTATTAATGGAGAAATTCATGTTGGATTGGAAAAAGATCTATTGATATTTATTGCAGAAAATGATTCTGTAAGAAAAACGTCCCGCAGGGAATTGGGTATAGCAATTTCAGAGAAATGGAATGGTGCGACCACTGTTTCTTCAACGATGCACATTGCCCACCAACTGGGAATCTCTGTTTTTGCCACCGGCGGTATTGGCGGTGTACATCGCGGTTCAGAACATTCCCTTGATGTATCTCAGGATTTATCAGCCCTGGCAGAAATACCCATGATTGTAGTCTCTGCCGGGGCCAAGGCAATTCTGGACCTACCTAAAACAATTGAAATGGTGGAAACGTTGGGTATAACTGTTGTGGGCTATCAAACGGGGAAATTTCCCGCCTTTTATTCAAGGGAATCTGGGGTTTCAGGAATTCATTCTGTGGGCTCTGGCTATGAGATTGCTAATGTATATAAAGCAAATATTTCTTCGGGGATTTCCTCCGCTGTTTTGGTGGCAAACCCGGTTCCTAAAAAAGATGAAATACCAAGACAGGAAATAGAATCTGTAATTGACCGCGCATGCAAAAGCGCAAAGAAACTAAATATTATTGGGAAAAATCTAACGCCATATTTATTAAAGGAGATAGAAGAGAAAACCGGAGGCAGTAGTCTTAAAACAAATAAACTATTGGCATTAAATAATATAAGTCTCGGCATAAATATTGTGAAAGAAATGGCCTAATCCTCCCGAATTGTCACTTTTGGAGCGTTAGCATAGAGTTTGTGTTTTATTTGAATAAAGAGAAAATATAATGAATATAATTAAAACATTTATGCTCAACCACCACTTGATAAGCATCTTAATCACACTTCCCCTTACCATGATGTTTACAGTGGCAATTTTTTCAATGTCTTTCAAAAGATGTTGCGTCTAATTTCTATATATATGAAATATTTATTAACTATACTTTTGTTTACCAACTTTTTGCACGGACAATGAGCGCTTTGAAGCAACCCTTCTTTGCCGGTCGGCAATTCTGATAGAGGAGTAGGCCTTTGGGCCGGACAAATAATGTTTGGCCTTGACAATTCAAATCAATATATAGACTGGTGGCATGAAGCTATTCCCGGGTCTGGGGAGGGGTTTGACCACGAAGGCACATTGACATCTGTTATTATAAACCCGTCTTTAACTATTGGTCTGTCCAATTATTGGAATATGACCATTAACAAAACCCTTGGGCGGCGAACCATGGCGTGGGCAGGAGACACAACAACGATCCATCACCGAGATGAGGGTACAGAAAGTAATTTTATCAATGCTATCGGGGGATATCTTGGCGACACAAAACTTATGCTTCGCTACCTTGTTTTCAATGATGGTCAAGGACCGGGGAAGCGTTTGTTTGTAGGTGGTGGATTTATTTTGCCATCTAAAAACACATTGTCGTCTGATCCCTTTTTTCTGAGTGGTAATGAAAAAACAGACCATCGTCATTTTGCCTTGAGCGAGGGGGTTTATAAGGGGTGTGTCGAAATTCAATTATTTAAAAAGAAAAAAACAAACCCCGTTTTCATGGGCGGAACAATTTATGTTGAAAAGGCTCTCGCAGAAAATGACTATGGTTTTAAGGCGTCTGATATATATGATCTTTCTCTCACTGCATTTTCTAAGAAAATTGCTACAATAAATGGATCCTTGGGCACCAGCGTTATTACACGGCACACAACAGAGGCTTATTGGAACGGGTTTGAAGCCCCAAATTCTCGAGCAACGGTGGTAACAGTTGGATTTGGCGGATTGTGGAACCTGAATGTGGGTGGTATAAGTTTAAATATCCAAAAACCTTTTTTTATTGAAGGTGTTTTTTCAGGAATAGAAGGTGAACTAGACCAACGTGTAGGCGTATGGCAGGTAAGTATGAGTTATCGACGTTTGTTGGACTTTGTGATCCCCTGGCTGGATCCCTTGAAGTAGGGTTTTAAAATATATTTCTCAACCCAAACAAGGCGGTGCCTAGCCGCACCATGGTTGATCCTTCCTCTACTGCAATTTCATAATCTCCGCTCATTCCCATAGATAGTTCGTTTAGTCCGGGTTGGTTCATTGTGTCTTTCAATTCCCGTAATTGAATAAAAGAATTCCGAATCCTTTCTTTGTCTTTGGTTAAGGGGCCCACTGTCATAAGTCCTTCTATTTTAATATTGGGAATATTAAAACATTCATGAATTTCATTCAATTGGTCTGGTAGGAATCCGTGTTTTTGTGTTTCACCGCTGGTGTTAATCTCTAAAAGAACATGAATTTTTCTTTCTTTGTGTGATGCAGTATTCGAAAGTCTTTTTAGGAGTTTAACCGAGTCTACCGAATCAATTGTGTCAAATAATTCCAGGCACTTATTCACTTTATTAGATTGGAGATGACCAATGAAGCGCCTAGAAAGATGCGACATTGAATCAAATGATGTAAATTTTTTGGAAGCTTCCTGTATGCGGTTCTCGCCTATGGCTGTTATGCCTAGGTCATAGCATTCTTCAATCAGAGAAAAGGGGCGTGTTTTGGTAACAGCTATAAGCTGAACGGGGTGACTAAAGCCACCCCGTTTTTGTGCTGATTCAATCTTGGATCGAATCGATTTTATCGTGTCTTTGAGACTCATTCTTCTCCGGTTGGGGGTGGGGTGGCATCAATAGAAATTTGGGCATCTTCCACTTCTTCTTTACTAGTTGCTGCATCTTCACTGATAACACGCGTAATTGATGATATACTGGCGCCATCATCCAGTTTTACCAATTTAACGCCCTGGGTCACACGGCCGATGGTTCGGATTGCCGCCACGGGCTGACGCATCAAAACACCGGAGTCTGTGATAATAATTAAGTCGTCTGAATCGACCACCTCCATGATGTTTACCATTTTTCCAGTCTTGTCTGTACAGCGCATGGTCATGACGCCTTTTCCACCCCTAGTTTGGGTGCGATATTGAATCACATCGGTGCGCTTTCCCATCCCTTTTTCAGTAGCAACCAAAATGGTGCCTTCGCGACGCACCACAAGCATGCCGACAACATAATCTTCTTTCGAACTCAGTGTGATGCCTTTTACACCCATGGTTTTCCGACCACTTGCCCGGATATTATTTTCAGAGAACCTAATTGACTTCCCTTCATAGGTTCCTAAAAGAATATCGTGTTCACCGTTGGTGATTCTTGCTTCAATAAGTTTATCACCATCTCGAATTTCAATGGCATAAATACCGCCTTTTCTCGGTTTACCATAAGCAGACAAAACGGTCTTTTTAACAATTCCATTTCGTGTAGCCATAGCAATGTAGTGATCATCATCAAACTCTTTCACGCTAACGAAGGCTTCAACTTTCTCACCTGGCGCACAACCAATCAAGTTCACAATGGCGCGGCCGCGTGTAGCTCGCCCGCCCTGGGGAATATCATAAACTTTTAACCAATAACATTTTCCTTGGTCAGTAAAAAAGAGCATATAGTTATGAGTGTTGGCAATAAAGAGATGTTCAACAAAGTCTTCATCTTTACTCATGGCACCCTGAACTCCCCTACCGCCTCTTCTTTGAGTCCTATAGGTATTTAATGCTGTCCGCTTGATATAACCCTGATGGGTAACGGTCAACACAACCTCTTCTTCGGCAATCATGTCTTCCATGGTAAAATTGGAATCCACTGGAATAATTTCTGTTCGGCGTTCGTCGCCATATTGTTCTTGAACATCCAGCAACTCTGTTTTAATAATTTCCATCCGCTGGCTACGGCTTTCTAAAATGCCCCTTAAATGAGCAATAACTTTTATAACTTCGCGATATTCGGCAACAACCTTATCTACTTCAAGGCCCGTTAGTTTTTGCAATCGCATATCCAAAATAGCCTGGGATTGTATTTCAGAAAGATTAAACCCATTCATAAGTCCTTCTTTGGCTTGAACGGGGTCTTTGCTGCCTCGAATTATTTTTATTATTTCATCAATGTTGTCTAGGGCAATTTTTAACCCTTCTAAAATATGTGCCCGCGCTTCAGCTTCTTTTAAATCAAATTCTGTTCTTCGCACCACAATTTCATGGCGGAAGTTCACAAAGTGATTTAAAATAGTTTTTAGAGGCATGATTTTGGGGATGCCATCTACTAGTGCGAGTAAAATAATTCCAAATGTATCTTGAAGTTGGGTGTGTTTATATAATTGATTTAAAATCACTTCTGGTACTGCATCGCGTTTTGTTTCAATAACCACTCGGATACCGTCTTTGTCTGATTCGTCCCGGAGGTCTGTAATGCCTACAATTTTTTTATCCCGAACAAGGTCTGCTATTTTTTCAACCAAATTTGCCTTATTTGTTTGATAGGCAACTTCTGTAATAACAATGCTGTCTTTCCCCTTTTTATTCGTTTCTATATGGGCTCGTGCGCGCATTTTTATTTTTCCGCGGCCAGTCGTATATGCGTCTTTTAATCCATCCATGCCCATAATAAGTCCAGCTGTTGGGAAATCTGGCCCTTTAATGTGCTGCATTATTTCATCGGTGCTGATGTCTTCATTGTCAATTAAGGCGACCAGGCCATTAATAATTTCAGTAAGATTGTGAGGTGGAATTTTTGTGGCCATCCCAACCGCAATTCCCTCTGAACCATTTACCAAAAGCGCTGGAACGGTAGATGGCAGCACAGATGGCTCTTTTAGTGTTTCATCAAAGTTTGGATCCCACTCTACTGTGTCCTTATCCAAGTCTTTTAGCATTTCGCTGGCCATTCTTGTCATACGGGACTCTGTGTACCGCATGGCAGCAGCATTATCGCCATCAATGGATCCAAAATTACCCTGTCCATCCACTAATTCATATCTCATGGAAAAATCCTGGGCCATACGTACCAACGCATCATAGACAGAGCTATCGCCGTGGGGATGATATTTACCTAATACATCACCAACAATACGAGCGGATTTTTTATACGGACGATTCCAGCTGGACCCCAACTCGCTCATTCCATAGAGAATTCTTCGATGAACAGGTTTTAGTCCGTCCCGTACATCAGGCAAAGCCCGAGAAACTATAACTGACATGGAGTAGTTAAGATAGCTCTCTCTCATTTCATCCACAATGTCACGTGGAAGTGTGTTGTCTCTATTAAAATCAACCATAAATGTTTCCTAGTGTTTAAACGTCAAGATTGACGACAAATTTTGCATTTTTCTCAATGAATGTTCGACGAGCTTCTACATCGCTTCCCATGAGGTTTTGGAATGTTTCAGCTGCTTCAACCGCACTTTCTACCGTAACCTGCAACAGAGTTCTGCGCTCTGGATCCATGGTAGTTTCCCATAATTGCCCAGGGTTCATTTCACCCAGGCCCTTGTAGCGCTGAATGGTTACTTTTGTGTTTTTATTATCTTTTTGCATCCTTTCAATGATAAGGTCTCGTTCATTGTCATCATAAGCGTAGGCTTCTTTTTTTCCTTGGGCGACTCTGTATAGCGGGGGGAGAGCAAGATAAAGATAGCCACCATCAATAACTTCTTTCATTTTCCTATAAAAGAATGTCAACAAGAGGGTTCGGATATGAGATCCGTCTACGTCAGCATCCGTCATAATAATAATTTTATGGTAACGAAGTTTTTCGATATCTAAATCTCCGGGCGACCTTTCACCGCTTTCATCTTCAGAGCCGCCAAAACCGGCGCCTAGGGCGGTGATCATAGATTGAACCTCGTTGTTAGAAAGGAGCTTGTCGATTCTTGCTTTTTCAGAATTTATTACTTTGCCACGGAGAGGTAAAATAGCTTGAGTGCGCCTATCGCGGCCTTGTTTTGCTGAACCGCCAGCCGAATCCCCCTCAACGAGGTATAATTCACAAAATACAGGGTCCCGATTAGAGCAATCCGCCAACTTTCCAGGGAGGGATGAGCCACCTAATGCGCTTTTTCTGCGAATCAATTCGCGGGCTTTTCGGGCGGCGCTGCGGCTCCGGGCGGCTAGGAGGGCCTTTTCAATTACACGGCGACCAATAGATGGGTTCTGCTCCAAAAAATCCAATATACCTTCATACACAACCGTATCCACAATGCCTTTTACATCACCATTTCCAAGCTTGGTCTTGGTCTGACCCTCAAACTGGGGTTCTGCTACTTTGATACTAATGATCGCAGTTAGGCCTTCCCTGAAATCTTCACCCGAAAGAGTAATTTTTTCATTTTTCTTTGCCTTGATCAAATTGTTTTTTGTGGCATGATTGTTCATGGCCCTTGTTAATGCGGATCGGAAACCGGAAAGATGTGTTCCTCCTTCAATGGTATTAATATTGTTCACAAAAGTCAGAATGTTATCGTTATACGTGTTGCCATAACGCATGGCTACCTCAACCGGAACTTCCCCGTCGTCCTTGCTGACAGTAATAATCTTGTTGTGGAGCGGATTATTATGCACATCTAAATATTTAACAAAATCGCTTAATCCACCTTTGAATTTAAATGAGTCTGATTCACCATTTTCTGTTCGTTCGTCTTTTAAAATAATCTCAAGGCCGCTATTCAGATAAGCAAGTTCACGGAGTCGGTCAGCAATAATAGCATATTCAAAATCAATCGTTTTAAAAATAGTACCATCCGGGAAAAAACAAACTTTGGTGCCGGTTTTTTTCGCTGTGCCAATTGTTTTCAAAGAATTCTGGGGATCGCCAATCTTATAGTCCTGGCGATGAATCTTTCCATCCCGTTTTACCTCGACCCACAGCCACTCTGACAAGGCGTTTACAACTGAAACACCTACGCCGTGGAGACCGCCAGAAACCTTATAGGACCCTTTGTCAAATTTTCCACCGGCATGGAGAATAGTCATAACGACCTCAACGGCTGGCTTTTTTTCTTCCTTGTGTATATCAACCGGAATTCCACGGCCGTTATCTTCAACTGTCACGGAACCATCATTATTAAAAGTAACTATTACTTTTGTACAATAGCCCGCCAGGGCTTCATCAATGGAATTATCAACAACTTCATAAACCAAGTGATGGAGGCCTCGTTTGCCCACGTCGCCTATATACATAGCCGGACGCTTTCTGACTGCCTCCAGCCCTTCTAATACTTTAATGCTCTCGGCACTATATTGTGATGCTTGTGCTTCTAAACTCATATGAATCGGATGTCCTTAATCACTTTTTTATTTAATTTTTTATTCAGCTTTTCTACGATTGTTTTTTTCTGAAAATGTAACTCCTGCCGCCATGCGGGTGTTTCTGTCTTAATGGTTAATATACCGTGTTGCACATCCACCGGTACTGCGTTTTTGGATACATTTTTACCCACAACATTCGGCCATGCTTCCATTGCGTTTTGTTGGGCTACGCCTTTTTCAAGTCCGGATGATTTTAAAAAATTTTTGAGTGGGCCACCAATATGTTGCATTATCGTTCCAGGTGGTAGGTTTTATTTTCTTTTGCCCCAGATAATAAACCGCTCTTTTCTACATTCAAGAGGTCTGTGGTCGTTACAATGGTTTGAACGGGCTCACCGGACTCTGTTTCCAGGCTCTGTAAAAGGGTGACTATTTTTTTGCTTCTTTCTAGGTCTAGTTTCGCGAAAAGGTCATCCAACAAAAGTGTGGGGTGAGTGCCGGTGTTTTTACGGACAAAAACTAATTCAGCTAATTTTAACAAAACCAATGAAAGCTTATGTTCTCCCTGAGACCCAAAGTTTCGGAGGTCACGCTTGTTCCAAGCTGGGGCAATGCTATCCCGATGTGGACCAAAAGTAGTTCTACCCAGTGCAATATCTTTTTTTTGGGATTTTTTGATTTTGGTTTTGTAAATATCTAATGATGGAATATTATCAAGGTATGATATTTCGAATTGAATATCTTTATCATATCTCCCTACGATGGATTTGAGATCTGCTTTAAAGCTCTTCATAAAATTAAAACGAATGTCCCAAAGCCTATGTCCTGTTTCGGTTAATTTTTCATCCCAACTTTGTAAACTTTCTATTTGTTGGTTGTTCTCTTTAACGTTCAGAATTGCAGCGTTCCGTTGTTTTAATACGCGACTATATTGTTGTAGTGTATCCACATAATTTCGAGATGACACTGAAAACATTTTATCAAAAAACTTTCGACGCTCTATTGGGGCGCCTTTGGTTATAGATTGTTCCTCTGGTGAAAGAACAACCACGTTGTTTCGGCCAATTAGCTCTTTTCGGCTAGAGATGGTGCTCCCGTTTAATTTTAATTTTTGACCCGAAGATCTTTTGACTTCTACGGCCACTTTATCGGGATGTTTGTTAGATAAAAAATCACCACGCACTATAAGTGATTCGTCTGAGTTTTTAATCATTTCGTGTTGTTTGTGGGTACGGAAGCTCTTTCCAAATGACAGGGTGTGTATTGCTTCTAATACAGCTGTTTTTCCAGAACCATTTTCACCCCAGATCACGGTGAGTCCTTGAATGAAAGTGAATTCCCGTATATCATGATTTCGAAACGAAACCAATTGAAGGAAGTGAATTGACATCCGATAATAGCAACCGGAAGGTTAATCATTCAAGCGAATAGGCATTAAAAGCATTAAACAATCAATGTTGTCTTCTGTTGATTCTGGGCTGAACAATGCGGCGCTGATAGATGTGCTGAACTCCGCTATCACCTTATTACCAGAAACATGGGAAATTACGTCTTTTAAGTATTCTGCATTGTAACCGATTGTCAGGGTGTCTCCCTCAAACTCCACGGGTATTTTCTCTTGAGCTTTGGATGATTTTTCCGGGTCTTCCGTAGTAATTTTGCAGGATGTTGCGTCCAGATTCAGCGCAACCTGATGGGTGGATTTATTGGAAAAAATAGAAACACGGCGAATAGCACCCAGAAGCACATCTTTATCCGCCTGCATGGTTTTTTCATTTTCCTTCGGAATCACGCTTTCATAGTCAGGAAATCTTTCATCAATGATCCGGGTCAACACCATATCGTTGTCCATTTTTGCCGTGAGGTGGTTTTCGCCTATTAACAGCGCAACATTACCACTGGACACTTGACCAGACATAAAAGTAAGAAATTTCCGGGGAACAATCATGTCCCCAGTAAATCCATTGGAATTAAAATCCTTACGAGTGTATTTCACTAATCTGTGACCATCTGTGGAAACAGCTGTTATTCCATGGTTTCCGAATCGGAACAGTACACCGGTCAGGGATGGTTTCAATTCATCTCTACTAACGGCAAAAGATGTGGCATCAATAATGTTTTTCAACATGTCACCTGAGACATCTATGGGCTGTGATCCAGGGGTGTCTGGTACGGCGGGGAATTCGTCCGCCGGTTTTGCCATTAGATCGTATTCACCCGTATCAGTGGTAATGGCTGTACGATCCTTATCGTCTACAGAGAAAGTAACTCGGGTTTCTGGAAGCTCATTTGTGATGTCCAATAGTGTTTTTAAAGGCAGGGCCGCAGAGCCGGCTTGTTCAAGACTTACGGGTATTTCGACCTGAATAGTGATTTCTAGATCGGTGGCGCGAAGGGTGGTTTTTTCTTCAGATGCTTCAAATAAAACACAACCTAAAATGGGTAAAGTGGAGCGCGTTGGCGTAGCCTTGGAAAGTTTTTGTAACGCTTGTTGTAATTCCGTTTTGGATGTGGAAAATTTCATTGAAATCCTATCTTAAATATCGATGTGTAATGAAATGGTTCTTACAGTGGTAAGTCAGCCCGTAAAACTACCTAAATCGACCTTTTTTTAAAAAGGGTTTTTCGATGTTATTTAAATGGTTTGAGTAAAGAATCCGCATGGGTTATCTGCCCCTAAACACAGCCAAAAACAATACCGTTCGTCTTCTTGAAATAATGTTTGTTATTATCTTATATCGGGTGGTGTATTAATTTTTTTATACCGATTGTGACCTTGGGTAAAAAATATCATTCGCACCATTAAGAGAGAGTGGAGATTGGTTGGTCTCGTGTTTTAAAAGACCAAGTAAATTCAAACAATGCAATGGTTTCACCATCGCTATTTGACCCAGTGGATCTTCCTGTGGCAACTTGGGGTTCGCCCGTTTTAATTGCCTGACTTGCGGCACTGTCAAACTCAGGCCAATTGCTGCAGGTAAATGTGGTAACGCCTGTGGCTTTTTTTACAAATTCCGCATGGGTGGCGACCAAAATCACAGCTATGCTTTTTTCTTTTCCCTTGGTAGCCAAAAGCGCATAGGCGCCCGTGCTTAATTCTGCCGCCATTCCAAGCACGGCCCAAAAAGTGGACCTGAATGGGTTCTTGTTTAGGTAACTATACTTAACGCGAGTCACACATTTTGATTCATCTAGTTCAACAATCTTGAATCCTGTTAATAGTGCTAATGGCAGTTTTTGAATTGTATACGCTTTGAACAAAAACCAGTTTGTCATCTTTTTGCAAAATTTATTTTGGGTTTCGTTCATTGTTTTAAAGCGATATGGATTTTGTTGTTGGGCGGTGTTAACCGTCCTCTGTAATGCGATATACGTCTACTTTTTTCTTTTTCCCTTTAACTTTGATGGGTTCTAGCTTTTTATAAGAGTGGTGTTTTTGGGTTTCTTTCCAAACAGATGGAGATACCAATATTTCTCCAGGACCTGCAGCAGAACATAGCCTGGCGCCTAAGTTTACGGTGTCGCCAATTACTGTATAGTCCATCATGTCTCTAGAACCAATGTTGCCCGAAACAACAATTCCTCTATTGATTCCGATTCCCGCAGAAATTGGCATGTCTTTTCTTTTTATTCTTTCTTTGTTTAAACAAGTAATTTGTTTTTGCATCTCCACGGCTGTGGCCACTGCTCTTTGGGTATCGTCTTTGGCAGAAATTGGTGCCCCATAAACGATCATAAGTTCATCACCTATAATCTTATCCAGTGTGCCGTTATATTTAAACACTATATCTATCATATCCGAAAAATATTCATTCAGGGTAGTAACAACATTTTCGGGGCTCATTTTTTCAGACATGGATGTGAAGCCCCGAATGTCGCTAAATAAAATAGTAACTTCTCGTTCTTCGCCTCCTAGGTTTAATTTTGCGTCGTCGTCCAATAGTTCATCCACAACCTGTTTCGAAACATAGCGCTTAAATGTGTTTTTTACTTTACTCACATCTGTAATGTCCTCAATTGCAATAACTAGTCCCCTAATGTTCCCACCTGGGTCTATGCGTGGAGCCACAGACACATTTACAACAGCTTCTTTAGATGCGGTTAAAAAGGGCATGTTAATTTCGGAGTGTGTTGTATTTTCCATTTCTGTCATTTGAATCAAGGTAATAATTTCCATGTCATTTTCCAACAGATACATGTAATGATTTCCTATGATTTCATCCTTGTTCATTTTAAGAATATTTATTCCAGCTTGATTGATGGAATCAATTTCGCCTAAGGGATCTAAGGTTATGACGCCGGTAGCAATGCTGCCCAAAATACTTTCATTAAACTGTTTTGCTTCTGTGATGTCCTTAAACAAACGAGCGTTGTCCAAAGCAACGGCGCCCTGGTTACACAGGGCAGACAATAGGTCTAGGTCTGTTTGTGTAAACGCCTCGACCCCATGTCTAGTTTCCTTACTGCATAAAATCATATAGCCAAGAATATTGTCTTTAGCCTGAATTGGCGCAATGATGACGTGATCTTCACCTAATTTTTTCTGCAGGGAGTTTTTGTCTTCGGGTGTAAGAATTATTCCTGATTTTGTATCATCAATCTTTTTAAATACAGTCAATTTTTTTGAAATTAGTACATCGGTGTCTTCCCAATTAAAAGATGAATTGGGTTCGAGAATGGGACTGTTGTCTTTTGGCATCAACATCATTCCCTTAGATGCATTCAAAATACCCACAGACCGCCATAATATTTCTTCTCCCAGTTCATCTATGTCTAAAACAGAGCTAATGGCTACGCTGATATCAAAGAGTGTTTCCAGTTCTAAGAGTTTTAAATTAAGCTGCTTTCCTTTTTCATCAACATTTCGTATAAGTTCATAATTATATAGTGCTTTGGTGAGGTGGTTAGCTACAATTTCTAATATCTTGATTTCGGCGCTGGTGTAGTTTTCTCCCATGAACTTTTTTCCCACACACAAGAGCCCAAGTAGGCGGTCTTTGTGAAATAGGGGCACTAAAATTTTCGTACCCAGCTCTAGGGTGCATTTTTTTAATTCACCGGTGATCCACGGTTGGTTTTTATCTAATGCAAGGTGGGTGTTTTTATATTTACCCAACTGATATAAAAGCTTTTTTGGTGAAGAAAATGAGGGTTGGTTTTTTAACCCTTGCGATGCCAAAACAGAGAGTTGGTCTAAATCATGGTTATATAAAAAAATAGCGCCTTTCGACGCCATAATTGTCCCTAGCGCGAGTCGAAGAACCCCCTTACTTACTGATGCAGATTGGTCTGCATCAATAAGGATCTCTCCTAATTCGTCTAGGGATGCTAAATAATAATCAAGCTGGTCTAATGCGCTGACTTCAACCACAGTAGATCAAGCGCTTATGCCATGCCTGCCACACCTTCGGCTTCTGAGCTATAAACGGTAGAATATTTTGTAAGCCCCATTATGTTGAATGTTTTTTCGACAATTGGCGCACAATTGTAATAGCCCAGCTTACCATCTACATCCTGAAGTTTTTCAATAATTTCAATTAAAATTGATACTCCAATACTGTTTACCACTTTCGAGTTTTCTAGATTAAGTAGAAAATATTTTTTACCACCATCCATCTTTTCATAACAAGCTTCTGATACTTTTTCACCGCCCACGTTGTTCAGGTAACCCGATGTTTCAATAATTACCAGATCGCCTTCTTCTCTAACGCTTAAACTAAAATCAGACATTCTCTCTCCTTTATAATCATTATTTCTTTTTTGTCATGGTAACAGTAGTGCCTTCTGGCGATGATTCAAATTCTACTGTATCCATTAATTCTTGTATAAGTTGTAATCCCCACCCTCGCTTGTGATCCGATCCTAATTTTTCCTCTATTTTTGGAATTTTAACATTTTCTTGATCAAAGCCCTTTCCTTTGTCTGTCACCTTAATCACTAGGGTATCACCTTGGATTACGAAATGAATTTCTACATTTCCTGAATCGCTTCCACTGTGCTCGAAAGCATTTATCGTGGCCTCAATCAAGGCCATTCCAATCTCGGCGGATTTCTCTTCACCCAAATCCATATGTTTTGCAATTACATCGGCTGTTTTGATGGCGGCCAATTCCATGTCGGGTATAATAGGTAATGTTAACTCTACTTTAGGTGTTTTTTTTGGACTCATAATGTGCCACACTTTGCTTTATTGATGGGAATTCGTTTATTAAAATTATCGCTCAACTTGTTTAATCCAAAGGCTTACTTTTTTTTGACCACCACAATGGTAATGTCGTCCTGGTTACGCAGGTCTCCAAGCCAGGCAGAACCCAGATCCAAAAGGGCCTGTTTTTGGTCGTTGGCGTTCTGGTGTCCATTCGCCTTCACACAGTCCTGGACGGCCTGGTAGCCCAGCATCTGTTCTGTTTGGTTTGTGGCTTCCGGTAACCCGTCTGATATAAAAACCAGCGAGTCACCTTGTTTAAATTTAATATCCACAAGGCTGAACGTTTCACCCTTAAAGCTCCCCAACGGTAGCCCCTCTAAAAGAATCTCATCTACATCGCCCGTGTCTTTGTGGTAGTGGTATGCCGGTGGCATGGCCGCCGATGTAAACTCAACTCGATCATCCCAAAACCGAGCAACATTAATCGCCATGCGGTTCCAGCCAAGGTCAATATTTTTTATAACCCTGTTGAGCCGCTGAGTAATATCGTTGGGTGCAATAGATGGAGGGATGCCATAAAGACCAGCCTTGGTAATGCTTACCATCATGCCGGCGGTCATACCGTGGCCCGTGGCATCGCCTACGACCACATATAAACTTTCACCGTTATCTTCTGGAAAAAAATCATAATAGTCACCCCCAACTTCAGATGCGGTCTGGATAGTGGCGGCAATATCTAGGTTAAGTATATCTGGGGTTGTTTTTGGAAGCATGTCCAGCTGGAACTGGCGGGCTTCTTCCAGTTCTGCTTCACGATGTTGTTCTTCCATAGCCCGGGCCTGAAGCCGACGCTGGCGCTTTACATAGCCAAATATGCCAAAGCCTGTTGTGGCAAAATAAAGCATGTAAGCCCAAACCGTTTCCCAGGGTGCTGGCAAAATCTTTATCTTTAATGATGCGCCACCTTCGTTCCACACGCCGTCGTTATTTGATCCTTTCACCCTAAAGGTATAGTCCCCCGGGGGCAGATTGGTGTAGCTGGCGTAGCGACGGGTGCCAGAATAGGTCCAGTATTCATCGTAGCCTTCCATCATGTAAGCGTGTTCATTTCTGGACGGATCACGGTAGTCGATGGATGCAAATTGAAAGGATATTTTATTCTCCTTATAACCAATCTCCCTTATTTGGCCACTACTTTGGGCTTCGTCTATTATTTCTGCCTTCCCTGCTTTTATAAATGTTTGAATTACAACATTTGGGATGTTTGGGTTGTTTTGAATCTCTGATGGGTGAAAATAGTTTAACCCATCCACGCCGCCTAAAAATATTTCGCCATTCTTAGACTGGTGGTATGCCGGGCCATTAAACTCAAGGCTTTGCAGTCCATCGCTCATGGCAAAGTTTTTAAATGTTTTTTGTTTTTGATCAAATTTAGAAATGCCTGTATTTGTGCTGAGCCAAATATTTTCATTGCTGTCAACCAATGCGCAATATGTGAAGTTATTGGCTAACCCGTCGTTACTGGTGTAAACCTGAATGGTTTCGTTTTTTGGATCCATTTTGTTTAAACCGCCTCCATATGTTGCGACCCAAATATTTCCATCTTTATCTTCCCGAACGCTCATTGTATTATTGTGGCTTAAAAAATTGTTTTCTGTGCCGCTATCTTTAAAATAGGCTCTTATTATATCTAGGCTGGGGTCTATTTTCCCTAAACCGTTACCGATTGTCCAAAAGTTTCCTTTGTTATCTTTTATTACTTTCGCAAAATACAGCACTGGGGCTGTGGTGTCTGTTGGAGAGTGGGCGTGGTGAGAACTGTAAGATTTATTATTAAGATCAAACACGCTTAAATAGTTCCCGGCAGCAACCAATAATGATTTATTATCTAACTGCAGAACGCCCATGACATTGTGGTTATATTTGAGTGAGTCTTTTGGGTTGGGTTTAAAATAGTGAAATGTAGAGTCTGGTGCATGGAATAACCCCAAAAAACCCTGGGCTATCCAAATATTTCCCCGACTGTCTTCTAAAAAATCATTTGGTGTATACCACCTAAGGCTTGTTGTGTCTTCTGCGGTTTTTCGATAATTAAACGTGCTCCTTTTCTGTGTTTTCCTGTTTATTATATCCAAGCCTGTATAATCCATGCCCAACCAAATATTATTTTTAGAATCAAGATAAGTAGACCTAACTGATGAAGATGATAGCGATTTCTTTATACTTGGGTTGTACTCAAGTATAGAAAACTTCTGCTTACCCCTGTCTAGCTTATGAACCCCCGATGTGTATCCACCCATCCAAATAGTTTCGTTTGCATCTAAAAGAATTGCGTATATCCTATCATCGTGTAATCCAGATGGGTTGTTGGGGTTTTGATAAATATGATTAAAGGTTTTTGTTTCTACGTCAAAGATGTCTATGCCGTTGTTTATGGTGCTGAGCCAAAATTTTCCATCTTTGGTGTCTTCAAATGCATTCACTTTGGAGCCTCTTGGTCCTCTTTGTTTAGTAATTGTACTATCGTAAGGAAAGTGTTTAAAGGAGTTAGTCGGTTTCTCGTATTTATAAAGTCCTTCTCCCCAATCGCCTATCCAAAGGTCACCGTGTTTATCTATTAAGAGTTCTTCTGGTGTTTTGGGGCCAGCTGATGTGGGCGCTTCTTTTTCAAATTCATATCTAGTAAAAACACCGTTATAAAATTTATTTAGACCATAATTTGTTCCAACCCAGATGTTGTGCTCATTGTCTTCAATTATATCATTAACCCTGTTATTTGATATAGTGATTGAGTCGTCTTTTGTTGTTAGAAATATATCTATGTTTCCAGTTGCTATATCAATTTTATTTAGACCATAATTTGTTCCAACCCAGATATTTCCCCCTGAGTCTTGATATAGGCTGGTGATTGAGTTACTGCTTAGTGATAAGGAGTCGCTTGGATCGTGCTCTATCCTTAGGCATGTTTCTTTTTTTGGATCAAATCTCGCCAAACCTCCTCCATCTGTACCTAACCACATTTTTCCTTTTTTATCTACTAATATATCTATTATATCTCCGGACGGTATTGAGCTTTCATTAAATGGGTCGTGTTTATAAACAACAAAAGAATAACCGTCATATTTATTTAGGCCATCCTGTGTGCCAAACCAAAGATAGCCATTTTTATCTTGGGCTATACTTGTAACATAGCTTAAAGAGAGACCATCTTTCACTGTGATGTGCTCAAATCTATAATCTTCTGTTAGGGAGATGGCAACTGTTAACAACAGTGGTAAAAAGAATGTTTTCATTATTTCACTTTTTCTTCACCACCACAATGGTGATGTCGTCCTGGTTGCGTAAATCTCCAAGCCAGGTAGAGCCCAGATCCAAAAGGGCCTGCTTTTGATCGTTGGCGTTTTGGTGCCCGTTTGCCTGGACACAGTCCTGGACTGCCCGATAGCCCAGCATGTGTTCTGTCTGGTTGGTGGCTTCTGGCAGCCCGTCTGATATAAAAACCAGAGAGTCTCCCTGTTTAAATTCAAAGTCCACAAGGCTAAAAGTTTCATCTTTGAAGCTACCCAAGGGTAGTCCTTCTATAAGAATTTCATCAACGCTGCCTGTGTCGTCGCGATAATGATACACTGGCGGCATGGCCGCAGATGTAAATTCAACACGGTCTTCCCAAAATCGAGCCACGTTAAAAGCCATACGGTTCCAACCCAGGTCAATGTTTTTAATAACATGATTCAGGCGTTTTGCAATGTCGTTAGGCGCAATTGATGGTGGAATACCATAAAGACCGGCCTTGGTAATGCTTACCATCATGCCGGCAGTCATACCGTGCCCTGTGGCGTCCCCAACCACTACATATAAGCTCTTTTTGTCTTCTTGTGGAAAGTAGTCATAATAATCCCCTCCAACCTCAGATGCGGTTTGGATTGTGGCTGCAATGTCTAATCCCAAATCATCTGGTGTCTCTTTTGGAAGCATGTCTAGCTGAAACTGGCGGGCTTCTTCCAGTTCTTCTTCACGGCGTTGTTCTTCAGATGCTTTTGCCTGGGCTTCTTTTTGGTATTTGACATAGTAAGCAAACATAGCAAGAACTGTTGAAATATATGAAAGATAAGCCCACCAAGTTTTCCACCATGGAGGAACCACTTGGAAATCAAGGCTTGCAATATTCCGACTTTCATAACCATCGCTATTGTAAGATTTTATTTGTACGGTGTATGTACCAGGAGAAAAACCTTGTAGCTCAATATTTCGCTTTAGCCCGTTGTCAACCCAAGAATCATGGTATCCATCAACCAAAAATGAAAAGGTTGTTTCGGTGGGCCTATGGTACGATGGGGACGAGAAGGAAATATTTATTGTTGGGGTGGCGTAAGTTGCTTTTATGTTTTCTTTTTTTGTGGGGTATTTTTTATTATTTTTATCAATAAGACTAACAGACTCAATTGAAATGAATTCATCGTGTTCGTTTATATAGATAAGTTCTTTGTCAATATAATAGTGTCCGCCGGGGGCCAAGACCATTGCGTTGCCATTTGGTGTAGAGACCAAAGAGCTTTGAGATTCAACAAGTGTTTCTAGTCCTTCTTCTTTGGATAGATTTTTCACTTCACCGCTGATGTGGTTAATAAGGGACACCCCTTCTTTTGTAAGCGCCCATAATAATGAATCTGATGATGGCGCCAAAGAAATAATATTATTACTCGGCAAACCATTTTCGAAAGTTATTCTGTCAAATTTTTCATTGCCTAGGTGGTGGAATATTCCATCGCCATTGGTTCCAACAAACATCCGGCCATTTTGTGGTTGGAGACAAGAAACAGAGCTCGACGCAAAGGATTGTGGATCATCGCTGTTATAAACATAATGCTTAACTAATTTTGGCTTTTCAAGCCGAGACATGTCATACTCATAGAGCCCGGATTCTTCGCTACCTATCCACGCTGAAGTACTGTCTATATAAATACTTGATGCTCCAGTTGGAAAATCTTTCATTATAAGTCTGTTCTCCCTATAGTCATAAATTTCTCGAGATGAGAGACTGATAGCAACAATCCCGCTATTTTTTATTGATGCAAGTAAATAGTTTTGGTTTGCGCTTACAGTATTGATGTCGCCATTGAGTGTAGCCAGTTTCTGTGTTTTGCCACTTGACGTGTGGTAGATGTTTTTATTAAACAGAAAAGTTACGCCGGCCGGCGTAACAAACATGCCCATCAAGTCGTCTTTTATCGGTGGGTCGTTGATTTGATAAATTTTGTTTAACCCTGACTTTCTAGTCTCAAAAACATCTCCTTCAATATATATAAGGTGGTTATTCGCTCTTTTTGTGAAAAGTGTCTTTGATTTGTGGTTATTATGTTTTACAAATACTGTAGGGGTTTCGGTATTTGATCCGATAAATAAACCTTCCTTAGACGCTATCCAAATATTGCTTTCGGGATCAACTAAAATTTTTTCCGGAATAACCGGAGATAGGCCCGTCTCCCACGTCCAGTGATCGTTTTCTTGCTCTATCATTATAATTTCAAAGTCTTCCTTTGACCATAAAATATATTGATTGCCTCCAAGATATAAAGCTTCTGTTTTTGGGGTGTTGTGTTTAATCGTATTTAAGGTATTTTTATCTTTGTCAAGTAAGGTAGACCTGTGTTTACCCAGCGCCATGATAGTTCCGTCTTGGTGTGTGTTTACAATCGCGTTGACGTGATGACTTATAACTTGTTTTGTTTCCCTGTTTTTTTCGTTGTGCGCAACTACGCCCGCGGAAGAGCCTATCAATAATTCGTTTTCTACTTCAAGGACCGCAAGAATAGTGTCTCTTTGGACAAGCTCTGATTTTTCTTTATAAAACCTCTTGGCGCTTTTTGTAGAAAAACTAATACTATTTAACCCATTGGTGGTTCCAACCCATGCCATGTTTTTCTTGGCATACACGGGGGTGGTTTGAGCTTGGCTGAAGCGCGATGATGAAATTGACATAGGGTCCAGAGGGTCAAACGAGAACAAAGATGTGGACATTGTTTCTTTATCAATAACAAGCATTCCGCTTTGCCAGGTGGTTACAACAAGCGAGTCGCCAATATCTGATAAATGTAGTGGTCGTGAACTTGTTTTAAAACGAATGAAGTTGTTATTGGCCCTATTATATAAATCAACACCCCTATCGTTTAACACCCAAACATTATTTTTATTATCAACGAATATATCCCATATTCTGTTGCTTGAAATTGTGGTTGTGTCAAAAATATTTGATCTGTAGTTTGTAATTCTAATACCGTCAAACCTGTTTAACCCTTCGTCGGTTCCAAGCCACATATAACCCAAGCTATCTCTTGCTACAGAAAGGATTCGTTCAGATGTTATGCCGGGGGGGGTGGTTTTTTCGAAATTTTGGCCGATTGCTCCAGTGACTACCGATAGTAACAGAAAAACGTAAGCCCTAGAGTGCGCAACCCGCATCTTTCGCCCTATAGTTTTTGTAGTTGTTCTTGTGCAAGAACCTTAACGAGGGCAAGGTCTAAGTAGCTGAAGTTGTCACCTGCGATGTTATCTAAAATTTCTTTCGCATCTTCTTTTTTGCCATTGGCCTTTAGGGCTAGGGCTTTGAAATAGTCAAAGTATGTGTGCCAGCCACCTTGGTTAAATAGTTCTTCTGCCTTAGTGGGGGAGCCCTCCATTAGGTAAAGCATGCCCATAAGACGATAATATCCATTGAACGCTTTGGGGTTTTGGAATGTGCCTGCGATTTCTTTCAGTGTTTCTAGGTTTTGTCTTGCAGATTGGTAGTTACCAAAAAGAATGTCGTTCCATGATGTTAGATATGCCTTTCTGCGCTGATGCCCCTTAAGGCGAGTTTCGTCCTGCATTAATACTGCCAGCTTTTCGTTTAATTCTATTGTTTTTAATAAGGATTTTGTTGCTTCTTTCTCCATCTGATTGTGGGCATAACAAAGAAACTTGCGTCGTTCTGCTTCTGTAGCCATATCAAGGTATTCTGCTTCTGATAGTTCTTTATTTGATTCAAGGTTTTCCACCATGGCATACAGGTTGTCTAATGCACCTTCAAAATCTTTTTGAAAAAGATATGAAAGCGTAATATAGTTCATTATGTCTCCTTCTGTAGAAAAGTCTTTTTTGTTTTTTGCAATTTCAACTGCTTTTTTATAGCGCTCTCTTGCTTTGTCGAAATCGCCCGAAAACATAAGGTTGTGTGCAGAAACATAGGTTTCCGCCGCTTCGCTGTCTGTTCCTTTGCTTAACTGCATGGCTTTATCATAAAGAGGAATTGCTTTTTTAAACTCTGCTGTTTGCCTATAACTGTTTGCTTTGAAGTGGTGGCCGTGTGCTCTATTCGGTTTTAGCTCTATTAGTTTTTCTGTGTATTCTCGGCCCTTCTCTATGTCTCTTTTTTCCTCGGGAAGAATATTATAAAACCCGTACATAATGTGTTGGCCACATAGGCGCGTATATGCTTCATAGTTGTCCGGGTTTAATTCAATTGCTTTTTTATAGGCTTTTTCAGATAGTAGCAATTCATTTCTCCCTCCATATATTAACCCGAGGGCGTTGTATGCTTCATAAGACTTTGGGTTTTCTTCAACAAGCTGTTGAATAGTATAAAGTGAGCTGTCAGAGTTACCCGCATCACCAAATTGGTTTGACTTTAAAATGTGTTTTTCTGCAGAACTGACTTGATTCATTAAAGAATAGGCTTTTTTTCGGTTCTTTGTTCTTATGTCGGGATCAGGGTGCCACCTATTGAGGCTGGCCAAAGCAAAATTAGGGTCGAATAAAAGTGCGCTATCAAGCATAGCCCACCCCTCTGGCCAGTCGGTTGTTTTGTAATACTCCATTGCTTTTTTATAATATTCCAGTGCTTTTGGAGACGTTGTTGTTATAGGAAGTTCAATAACCGGTTTTTTGGAGCAGGCTGAAAAAGCAAGAGCTATGAAAACAATACCATTGAATAGTTTATTCATTTTTCTTTCCTTATTGTATTTGTTTTAATTGTTGCAAACCTTATAAATCATTTTGTAAAAATTAGAAACCATGGTTATTTAGTCCTATGTTTTCTTTATCACCACGATAGTAATATCGTCTTGTAGAGGTACGCCGTTGAGCCAGTTGTCGCCCAGGTCCAACAGTATGTTTTTAATCGTTTCTGG